>LSQX01119780.1_pt2 | contig 28185 bp, 19 predicted proteins | sample 654561 | NCBI WGS metagenome assembly LSQX01 (sample SAMN04489861, study PRJNA283612) | anaerobic digester metagenome | isolation source: 4 biogas reactors fed with cattle manure at either 37C or 55C with and... | place: Denmark: Kongens Lyngby | collected 2014
GGTGTTCTGGGGGGAGCTCGAAAAAATCTTTGCCGGGTTGAAAAGAGCGGGCCTGATGGCGGTATCCCTTTCCGAGCTTACAGGCAGACAGATGATGCGTTTTAACAAACCGCAGTGAAGTTGTTCTGAACTTGTTGCGATTTCGTTATTGACTGTAATTAAATTTTTTGATTGTAAATGAAAATAATGATATGCGTTGCAATCCCCGGATGAACTTAAAACTGACAAGCATGTGGGGGAGGGGCTTTTGATCCATCAGTGGGACCTGCTCAAAGGCGCACGCGAGGCATTGCCGGGCGCGTCCGAGTTTCAGATTGACCTGCCGGCTGACTGCGCCTGGTTTGCCGGGCATTTCCCGGGAGAGCCGATTCTGCCCGGAATCGCGCTGGTGCATCTGGTTTATGAGGCCATCTCTGCGCAGGCGCGACAGAAAGGGAAATCGGCCGTGATTTCGTCTTTGAAACGAATAAGATTTACAGGACCGGTCCGGCCCGGTAATACTCTGAAACTATCTTTACAAGGCGAAGGCGAGGGGCCGGAAAAAGTTTATACCTTTAAGATGGCGGTGAACGGACAGGCGGTATGCGGCGGCCAGGTATCCGTCGTTGAAAACAGTAGAGAAACAATCAAAGGAGGGGGTAATGCCTCAGAGTAAAGATTTCAAAGGCATGATACAGCACGTTGCCGAAATCATCATTGATGAGCTGAAACTGGAGGATGTCACACCGGACACATTTGACCCGGATCTGGATCTGGTGGATGAACTGGGCATTGACAGCATGGATCTGGCCACCATCGCGCTGGTTTTGCAAGATGAGTATAAAATTGTCATCGACGAGGATGATTATCCCAAATTGAAGACCCTCCGTCTTATCTGCGAATATATCGAAGAAAAACAGGCAACCAAACATTGAGGCGTCATTTATTTCCGTGAGGACGAATCTAAACATAAAACCGCAACCGTCGCGGCCGAAATTTTCGGATTTACTTGCCGATCCGGTCATCAGGGGCCGCTGGGAAAAAGTGCGCCGGTATTTTTTTCTTCGCGAATCGACCTATGATATGACGAACCGCTGCAACATCCGTTGCGATGGGTGCTACTATTACGAAGGCGACAAGCACTTCGCTGCGGAAAATCGCAATCCCGAAGACTGGCGCGCTCTGATGAGGTCGGAAAAAGGCAGAGGTATTACCTATGTCGTGCTCGCCGGTGCGGAACCGTCCCTGGTACCGGATCTTCTGCAGGTCTGTTATGATGAGATGCCGCTGGGCTGCATCGCCACCAACGGACTAAAAAAAATTCCCGAGCAGGTAGGCTACAAAATCCATATTTCCGTGTGGGGAAATGACCGCACCAGCGAGCTCACCCGCAGGGCTAAAAATTTACTGAAAAAACAGATTGAAAATTACCGCAATGACCCACGAGCGGTTTTTGTCTATACATATACGCGGGAAAACATTGACGAGGCGGACGAAGTGGCGGGCGAACTGGCCGCGCAAAACTGTAGACTGACCTTCAATGTCTTTTCCTCTCCCGTCGGCTATGAAGGACCGCTCAGACACCACCCCGCCTCACTGGCGCAGACCCGCAGCTCCATGATCAATCTTTTGCACCGGTACCCGCAGCATGTTTTGTTTTCTTATTACAATGCCGTGGCGCACACCTCACTTTTCGGACTGCATGATCTGTACAGCTGTTCATACCCGCGATGCAACCCTTCACAGGATATCGGCCTGGGGCGCTCGTTTCGACAGTACCGTACCGACCTGAACTGGGACCGTTCCGTTGCCTGCTGCGTGCCGGATACGGACTGTCCCGACTGCCGCCACTACGCGGCCGGCTCGGCGGTTGTCACGGCCAGGCTCTACCGGCATGTCATCACGCCCGACACATTTAAATCCTGGCTGGATTACGTTGACACCTATCTGGCCGTATGGGTGACGGGGTATGAAAAAAGCGAAAATCTATGTGACAAAGTGGTGGAGCCGCCGCCGCCCGCGAACAAAAGCCAGACGGGAGGCCGATTATGAAAACAGTGAGCTCTCTGCTCGATAAGCATTGGCATGACCGCTACCGGCGCATCTCCAGCCTGAATATCCGCAGCTCCATCTACGACGTGACGAACCGCTGCAACCTGCGCTGCAAGGGATGCTTTTTCTTTTCTTCCGGCGAGCATCACGTGCAGGAGGAAATGGACCTCCGCAAGTGGGAGGCATTTATCGATAAGGAAAAAGAGCGGGGTGTCAATCTGGCCATACTGATCGGCGGCGAACCCACCTTGTGCATGGATCGCCTGGATGCCTTTTACAAGCGCATCCCCACCTATTGCGCGACCAACGGTCTCATCAAAGTTCCGCGCGAAAAGTTTCCCGACATGATGGTCGGCATCTCCCTGTGGGGTGGAGGCGAGGACGAGAAAATTCTGCGGGGGAAAGACACCTTTGCCATTTCCAGCAAAAATTACGAAGGGGACCCCTTCACCTACTACCTCTATACGATCACTCCCAAACAGGTGGGCAGGATTGGGCCGGTGATCAGGCGCATCAATGATATCGGTCTGAAGGTGCACCTGCAGCTGCTTTCCAATGACGAAGGCGTCAACGGGTTTTTCTGGCGTCCCGAAGAGCTCCGGGACCTGCGCTTCGAAATGGACGAAATGCTCGACCAGTATCCGCAGGTGGTTATTTCCTGCAAATACTATCACGAAATCATCACGACAGGCGAAATGATGGGCCGTCGCTTCGGCTGGAAGGAATGCCCTTCGGTGACCGAGTCGATGGACAACCGCAAGCCGCCCGTACGCAGTCTGATTCATTTCTACCGCTGGGCCGCCGATCTTGAGACCGTGCACCGCTGCTGCACCTCCGCCACCCGCGACTGTTCAACGTGCAAGGACGGGGCCGCGCACATGAGCTGGGTGATGGTCAACAAGCGTGACCACATGAAAAGCACAAAAGACCTGCAAAACTGGATTGAAGTGTACGAAATGTTCGCCAAGCTCTACCGCTTCATACCGTGGTAGACCCGAGTTGAAGGCACGGATTGATGTTCTCGCTTGGGGTCATCACCATACGACGGTGAGCAGAGTCATCAAGGCCCAGGAAGAAAACTGATATTACAAGACCCGCCCCCCCATCTCACAAGATCTGACCCCACCAGCTCCTTATCTTCTCTTGACAGAGAATATTTTAATGGATGACCTTATTTTCCCAATCTAAGAGTTGGTTATTTGGCCTATCAATGTTTCTTGCAGTGCGGTAATCCATAAACAAAGCCTCGTCAATAGGTGAAGGTCGGGGCTTTCATCGAAAGGGCATCGACTTACAGGAGAATTCAGTTCTTTTGTTATTTCGCCGTGGCATACGGTCCGGGCGGAATTCCGTCACCCGGATAATACAAAAATGCTCGGCTATTGGCCTGACGAGCCAGCGGCATATAATTCGGCGCGGCCTTTTCAACCGCCGCGACGACCGCTTTCACGACCAAATGCGCGATCAGGCCGGCGGCGCCGCCTCCGGCCCCTGGGGTTCCTGAATCCGGCGTGTAAACCATTTTTACCCGATTGTCCCATAGAAGTTCGTCTGTTTTCCCGTCTCTGATCTGATAGTAGACGGCAACGGTTGTTGTTGTTTGCAAAACTGCATACCGTGCATCCCACCGTTCAACCACCACATAAAGAACGGCATCCGCGCCGAAAAGGTTGGCAAGTTTTGATGTCGGAGCGGTATGGACCAGCGAGCTATCCGCCAGTCCGTCGTCTTCCAGGACCCTTTTCACCACATTGATCGGGAAGACATAGTAGCCTCGTTCCGCCAGAGGCAAGGGCAAGGTGGAAAGCATGTAGTCGGCTGCGGTGACGTCAATGCTGTTGTTAACCGCGGGAACGATCAGAATGGATCGAGGCGCCGCGGACAGAAGTTTATCCTGTTTGTTGAGTTCTCTATGCGCACAGCCGCCAAAGACGAGTAAAATCACAATCAGCAATGAGCAGATAATTTTTTTCATTTCAGTCCCTCCGTGGAGGATTTCTGGTTGTCCTTTTCAGCCTGAATTAATGTTTCGGGAGACGCCGCTGCATTTTCTTTCTGTGTTTGCGCCCGATTGTCGGCAATCGCAATCAATTTGGTCATAAACACCTTTGATTCAGGCCATTTGTCTGATTCTTTTTTAAAATAAGTAATAGCTTCCTCGTGATTGCCTTCCTCGTAGAGTGCAAAACCATATTCTGCGTAAATTCCGGGTGGAACTTTCCCTTTCGGTTCGGCTTCTTCGATGATTTCTTTTAATCCCTTCACAAAGGCTTCTCTCTGGGCCGGATTTTTGTAATGTCTGTACATTTTTGTGTCGTAATTGCACCAGTTATACCTATACCGGCTTTGGGCGACGCATCCCGTCATTGCCAGTAAAAGCAGTGAGAGGCAAAAATATTTCAGTAACGTTCGCATGGAACCTCCCTAGCGGATGATAATGGTTTTTAAAGAGCCTTCGACAAACACACGCTGCTCATAGAGGACCTGGTTATTGATCGTCACACGGATCGTATGCGTGCCGGGTTCAACGGCGAGCACTCTCGGTTCTCCGCTATACTGAGCAGCTGGTCCCATGTTGATGCCATCGACATAGAGGATCGCTCCTTCCGGAGCTCCTTTGAAAGCCAGGGTCGGTCGATCGTCAACCGTTTTAACCGTGGTGGTAGGCATGGCGCAGGCGCATACAACAAAGACTAGAAACAGGGAAAGGAGAGAAAGCGTCTTTTTCATATTCATAGTTTCACCTCTTCAACATAAAATTTTACCAGCGCGGAGGAATCGATCGAGCCGGAAACGATTTCACAAATGGATCCTTCATTGGTTTCATTGTCACCGAAAAAAGAAAGGACTTTAATGGTTGCCACTTCCTTGCCGGGAAGCGTGATTTCCATTCCCGTTTGCCGACTTTTGACTTTTTGGCCTGCCGCCATGACCCTTAGCGTATCGCCTTGTTTGATACCCTGGCGTGAGCCGCCGCTGATGAAAGCTTTTCCATTTTCCACTTCCAGAATATCCGTGCGCCAGGGTTTGTCTTCAAGGGTGGAAACCAGTTTGTCGATCATATCGGTTATCGCCGCGGCAATGGCTTTGTCGTTCAATGTCGCGTCGTAGGAGGCTCTTCCGCCGTAGCCGGCAATCTCGCCGACTTCCGTACTTGCTTCACCAGCCCCCGAGGCGGTGTAAAATGCTTGTCCCGTTTTGATATCGACAAGCCGAACCTCAACCTTCGCTTTTGCGGTCTGCACTTTGGTGGAGCTCATGAATCCGACTTTGCCGGCGATCGATCGGCCGAATTCCGTGACGGAGCCGACGATCACCGTGTCAACGCCTACAAGACCGCCGCCGGAAATGCCCTGCTCCTGCTGGATCTTTTTGAGGTCGGACCGCTCAAAAACAAGGAAGTTTCCAGATTTGACCAAACGGCTGGCAAGCATATCGGATGCCTGCTTTCCCAATCTGTCAAAATCGCCGTCCGTCATCAAAGCCTTGCCGTAGTTGGTTTCGTTGGTAAAGCGAACTATCGCGATTTTACGTTTGTACCTTTTTGCCGAAGGCATGGCCGCGTCCTGTTGGGCTTGTATCTGTTGTGTTTGCGTTGCCGGGGCTTCAGCTTTTTCGAGCTTGTAGGATTCGGGCGTGGCGCAGCCGAAAACAAAGCATAAAAGCAGGCATGACAAGAAATAAACTCTGCGCATAAAGGGATCCTCCTTGTTTTTGGGGCCTTTGAAGTGGAAATGTATTTTGCGTATGTAAATGATTGCGAGTTCTAGTAAAAATATAAATGGATGTCAACGGAAAACTTGTCTTCATGAACATTTAATCTTAGTAAAGCCCCTGATGTAGTCAGGGGTGGGGTGTGGGGGAGAAGGCCCCACGCCTTTGGCAAATCAATGTAGTTGATGATCATGCAGTAGCAGGCTCTGCCCCCAATCTCTTCTTGAGGTCGAGAGCCGGTGCGTATCTCAGGAAACCCTGTAGGATCGAAATGCTGGGATTGACCGTAAAGAAAGTATTAGCGAAAAGCTGAAAAGAGCCGGAGGCCGCCCCGGCGCATTTGCCGCCTCTCAGATAAAAAAATTGAATCCCAGGTTAATTCAATGAGGAAAAGGGAATAATTTCATTTATGGCTATCAATAAAAAAGACTTATCAGAATTATTCCATTGTGTTAATTGAAAAAGCATGCTCACCGAGTTCATACCTTTTCGCGCCGATGCGCAAACCCGGGAAAACAAGTACCCAAACCTGTAAAGGAGCCGTTTGATGAAATCATTATCCGCAATTAAAAAATTTCGTTTCGCCTCTTTGACAATCCTGCTGATCTTTTTTGTGTCGGGATGTTCAACCTGTCTGCTCAAGAAGCAGAGTCAGTCCAAAGGCTATCCGATTGCGTCCGATGTGCTGACGACGGCTCAACGGACGGTCGTGCCGGGCGTAAAGCCCGTGCAGGCGATTAATCTTTGGGAGATTTCCAAATACAACCAATACGGTTATGGGAACTGGACGTATGGCCCTGGTCTTCCGTATGACAGGCGGCTGGATATCATGCCGGCGGCATACAGCGGTTCCAACGTAACCAGAAAAACAAAATTGCTGAATTTTTTCGCCATCTCCGATATCCACATCACCGACAAGGAATCTCCGAATCAACTGATCTATCTTCAGCGTCTGCATCCCACCCTGCCCGTGGGGGCTTCTCTCTATTCGGGGGTGATGCTGTATACGACGCATGTTCTGGATGCAGCCGTGCAGACCGTGAACGCACTCCACAGGAAGGAACCCATGGACTTCGGCATTTCCCTAGGTGACGCCTGTAACACCACGCAGTACAACGAAACGCGCTGGTACATCGACGTGCTGGACGGCAAGGTCATTGATCCCGCTTCGGGCGCCCGCTTGGGCGCCAAGACCGTCGAGTATCAGAAACCCTACCGGGCGGCGGGGCTGGACAAGACGATTCCCTGGTACCAGACACTCGGCAACCACGATCATTTCTGGATGGGCTCCATTCCCGTGGAACACAGCCTGCGCAAGGATTTGCGTGAATCCTACACAAGTGACGAAGTCTTTGCGACGGGAGATGTCCTCGTTAACCCCGGGAAAATCGGCAGTCGCGATTACTATATGGGTGTGCTTGACGGTTCGACACCTTACGGCGACATTAAATACGCCGGTCCCGCCGGCAATTTTGCGAGTCCACCTAAAATAGCCGCCGATCCCGATCGCCGGTCGCTTTCGCGGACGGAATGGATCGACGAATTCTTTAAAACGACTTCCCGGCCTTTGGGTCACGGGTTCAATCTGGTTGATTCCAGAGCTCCGCAGGGATTTGCCTGTTACAGCTTCGTGCCCCGGTCAACAGTGCCGATCAAAGTAATAGTCCTTGACAATACGCAGAATGAAGACGATGGGTCAGCTGATATCCACGGGCACGGCTTTCTGGACCAGACACGCTGGGCATGGCTGAAAAAAGAACTGGCGGCGGGCGATGGCGCAGGTCAGCTCATGATCATCGCCGCCCATATCCCGATCGATGTTGAACCGACGGCGCCCAATTCCGAAATGGGCTGGTGGGTCAATCCTCAAAATGCCGTCACCCTGCCGGACCTGATCGCGGAACTCTACCGCCACCCGAACCTGATTCTGTGGATTTCCGGGCATCGTCATCTGAATACCGTGAAAGCATTTATATCGCCTGATCCGGCTGCTCCGGAAAAAGGCTTCTGGCAGGTGGAAACGCCGTCGCTCCGGGATTTTCCACAGCAGTTCCGGACTTTTGAAATTTATCTCAACAGCGACGATACGCTTTCCATCGTGACCACCAACGTCGATCCGGCGGTTCTTGAGGGCACGCCCGCCGCGACGTCGCGCCAATATTCGATTGCCGCCATGCAGATTGTGGGAACCTGGGATTTGACAACTAAGAACAATCCGACGAAAGATCCAACCGTCAGGCCCATGCCGACCGGCTCATACAATGCCGAGCTGGTCAAGCAACTGAGCCCGGAAATGCGAGCCCGGATTCGGAATTACGGGAAACCGTCGGGGAAGGAACAATAAAAGAGGCTGCTTCTGCGCAAACACCGTGCTCACCATGGCATTTAAATTATGTCAATGTACTCAGAAGATGGATTCGTTTACAGCGGCCGGAGCGCCTGACTGATGTTGTGAAAGGAGTGAAAATCGTCAATGGTATTGAAGAAAAAAGGATCGCCGCCTTGAATTCCTCAATGCACAACTATTGACGATAGCTCCAGAAAGCAAGTTCCTATCAATGACTCATCTGCCATCTATTATTACAGACTTGGCGTTCCTATTGGCGATCGCGGGTATTGTAACTGTTATATTCAAATGGCTCAAGCAGCCTGTGGTGTTGGGTTATATTGTTGCTGGATTTTTAATAGGGACCCACTTCAAATTTTTCCCCAGTATAGGGGATGGGGAAAATATAAAGATTTGGGGGGAAATCGGTGTTATTTTTTTACTTTTTGCCCTTGGATTAGAATTTAGTTTCAAAAAATTAATTCGCAACGGGAGAACAGGGGCGATCACGTTGTTGATCATCCTTTTAGGGTTAGGTGTGTCCGGTTTCCTTTTGGGGATATGGATGGGTTGGGGGCAATGGAATAGCATTTTCTTGGGTTGTATGTTGTGCTTATCGTCGACAACCATCATCGTGAAAGCCTTTGATGATCCTCGTTATAAAAAGAAACCATTTACCGAAGTCGTGTTTAGCATTCTCATTTTTGACGACTTGTTTGCGATCGTGCTGATGGTTTTCATGGGAACCTTGGCACTCAGCCATCATTTTGAAGGAAGCGAAATAATATTTAGTCTGGTAAAAATGCTTTTCTTCATGATCGTGTGGGTGGTGTGCGGGATATTTCTCATACCTACTTTTCTTAAAAAGATAGAACGAATACTCAACGATGAAACTCTTTTGATTATCTCTTTGGCATTGTGTTTGGGGATGGTCGTGTTTGCCACCAAGGTAGGGCTTTCCGCGGAGTTGGGGGCATTCATCATGGGCTCTATATTGGCGGAAACGATTGCTTTAGAAAATATCGAGCGGGTAACGAAGCCGATAAAAGACTTTTTCGGAGCTATTTTCTTTGTATCCGTGGGCATGATGATGGATCCGCAAATCATCGCTGATTATTACCCAAGCATCATTCTGATAACAATTCTCGTCTTGTTCGGGAAGGTTGTGTTCACTGCCCTGGGTGCTCGTTTGTCGGGCGAATCCATGTTGATATCGGTACAATCAGGTTTTAGTATGGCCCAGGTGGGAGAGTTTTCATTCATCGTAGCGGGAATGGCTATCAGTTATAAGCTCGCTGATGGATTCATTTATCCTGTCATTATAGCCGTTTCTATTCTTACCACTTTTTCTACCCCTTACCTGATGGCCGGAAGCAATGGCGCTTATAATTTCATGATGCGTACTATCCCTTCCAGTTGGAGACAAAGGATAATCGATACGGACGAAAAATTGGCCACTCCCAGCCCTCCGACTGACTGGACGGCATTTTTGAGGAGTTATATTTTTAATATCATTATATTTACCTCTTTGTGCATTGCTGTGGTTGCGACGTCCGTCTATTTTTTGCATCCCTACTTGATACAACATACGAGTCCATTGTGGGCAGATATAACGTCCCTTGCAGTCACGTTTTTAGCAATGGCCCCATTGCTAAAAGGGCTCGTTTACCGGGGAGGGGAACAACCCTATCGAATACTGATGTTATGGCAAGAGAATATGCGAAACAGGCTGGTTCTCTCTGTTCTTATCGTTATTCGATATATCATTGCATTTGCTCTCATCTTCTTTATTTTCTGGAAATTTGTGGACATCCCAACCTTCGTGTCAGTAGGCGTAGCTATCCTTATTTTATTCCTTGTTTTTCGCTCCAAGTATTTGTTGAAAATATATTGGAATATGGAGTATCGCTTCGTTTTAAACTTCAATGAACGGATCATGCATGAAAAACAAAAGAAATCTATAGAAACAGGAGGGGTTACTACCCTCGACTTTACGAATGAAAGCTGGATGGAAAAAAACCTATACGTCGGGAAGTTCAATCTATTGCCGGGATCGGAGTACGAAGGGAAATCCTTGAAAAATACCGATTTCAGGCAAAAATACGACTTGCTGATTGCAGCCGTGTACAGGAATAAACAAGAGGTATACTTTCCAAACGGCGATTTCGTTCTGTTGACAGATGATATCATCCTGGCCGTGGGAAATATCGTACAGATCAATCTGCTCACGGTCGATAAGAATAGAATCGAACTCAATAGAAATACACTTCGGACCATTCACGAATACTCCAAGGAAAAAAATAGAGACCCTGACTCAAAAATAAATTCTGTATCCCTCGTGGTCGATTCCAGCTCCGGGCTCTATAAAAAGAGCTTATTGGATTCGGAAATGGGCAAAAGAGGAGGAGCTTTCGTTGTGGGCATAGAAAATAAAAAAGGTTACAAAATCAATCCACCCGCTTCGGAAGTATTTCAGGATGGTGATATTATCTGGGTCATAGGAAATAAGGAAAGTATTCGCAAATTGGTTGACGAAAACTTCTATTTCTAGGGACACCTCCCGAAAACGATCCCGCTTATGTTCGTGTCTGGTAATGACAGCCAAAAAGTGGCCATCTGTGATAATCCAAATTGGACCACCCTGGAGCAGTTTAAAAACAAGCGATGCGGGGTCGACCATCTCACCTAAATGCATCGCAGGCGAAGGGGGCGCCCATTAAAAAGTCCTTATTAATGTAAATGTTTGATATTATTTATGTTTGGTGAGTTATTTCAATTCGTCGGACGTGAATTCAAACGCCGTCCGGCCCACCGGGAACATCAAAGGTTTTCACGGTTTGGCCCCGGGCCTTTTTTGTTGGGTGCAGGCGGTGAGGTATACGAAGGTCTATGTCTTGGCGGTGGCGGCGGCTGGCGTTTCAGTGCGTGTTTTTCGTCCAAGATTTTCTTGACACCCGGCAGGCCTCAATCTATACTCCGCGCGCCAAACATAGGTTCTTGTAAAAAATACGTAAGGACAGTTTGTTTTGGACAGCACCCGCGCAAGGTAAGCGCCCGCGTTGTTTCAGGGGTGCTTTAAATAAAAAACAGTATTGAAGGAACAGGAGGCGTTTTATGTATCGGATTGATCTGCTCAACAAGATTTCGGAAAAAGGGCTCAGCCTTTTTACACCGGATTATGAGTATCGTGAAGGCATCGACGATGCCGATGCGATTCTCGTCAGAAGCAAGGAAATGAAAGAGATGACGCTGCCCGCCGGTGTGAAAGCCATTGCCCGCGCCGGCGCCGGCGTCAATAATATTCCCATCGACAAGTGCTCCGAAAAAGGCATTGTCGTTTTCAACACACCCGGCGCCAACGCCAACGGCGTCAAGGAGCTGGTTATCCTGGGCATGCTGCTTGCGGCGCGCAATGTGATGGGGGGCATTACCTGGGCCAAAGGGCTGGTAGGCGAAGGGGTAAAAGTTCCTGATCTTATCGAAAAGAGCAAATCGAAATTCGGCGGCACGGAAATTCAGGACAAAACTCTGGGCGTCGTAGGGCTGGGTGCTATCGGCACGATGGTGGCCAATGCCGCGGAGTCCCTCGGGATGCAGGTCATGGGATATGACCCGTTTTTGTCCATCGAAGCTGCCTGGAGGTTGTCGCGTACCATTAAAAAGGCGCCGAGCCTGGACAGGCTTCTGGCCGAATCCGATTATATCACTTTGCATCTGCCTCAAAACAACGACACAAAAGGTTTTGTCAACACGGCGAAATTCGCGATCATGAAAAAGGGAGTCACCTTGCTCAACTTTGCCCGGGGCGGGCTGGTGGATACGGATGCTCTGAAAAAAGCTGTCGCCGACGGAATCGTCGGTTGCTATGTTACGGATTTCCCTGACGAAGAGGTCATCAAAACCGATAAGGTCATTCCTATCCCCCATCTGGGCGCCTCCACTGAAGAATCAGAAGAGAACTGCGCCGTCATGGCGGCTTTGCAGTTGATGGATTTCCTGGAAAACGGCAATATCAAAAACTCGGTCAATTTCCCGGAATGTGTCCTGGACCGCTCCGGCAAAAAGAGAATAACTCTTTCCAATCAGAATATGCCCGGGATGATCGAAAAGATCACCAAGCTGCTGGCGGAAAACAACCTCAACATCGCGGACATGATCAATAAAAGCCGCGGCAATCTTGCTTACAACATCATCGATGTGGAAGGCGCCGCCGGCGACGATCTGGTGGGGAAAATTCAGGGCATTGAAGGCGTGATCAGGGTGAGGATCATTTAAACTCCTCAAAAATATCTGATTTTTTTGACAGAACTCAATCAGGCGCCCGCTTTAAAACGGGCGCTTTTTTTACGCCTGCTCTCTTTTGCAATTTCTGTCCTGTGACAATAGCATGAATATCCCTTTTCGCCGCTGTGTCTTTGAAATCATGGAAGATGCATCGAAAACAGCAAAATGATCATTGAACGAAAAAAATTTGCTCTTTGGCGAAGGGCAACTATATTAGAAAACAGGGCCGGCGGGCCTGTGTAAACGGCACGGCTGCCGAGGGCGTTCTTTTGAGCCGCCGTGGTTGACCGGTGCGATCGGCAGATCATTTATATATTTCATTCGAGAGGAGCATTTCATGTTCAACAACAAAACGGATAAAAAACAGCAGGAGGACTTTTATATTTCCCGGGAGCCGTTTTATCTTCCGCAGGGAAGGGAAATAGAAATATTTGAAACAGCCTATGCACAAAAGTTGCCTGTTTTACTAAACGGGCCCACCGGCAGCGGGAAAACACGTCTGGTGGAGCATATGGCCTGGCGTCTGAAGCGCCCGTTGTTTACGGTTGCCTGCCATGACGATCTGGGCGCCAACGATCTTATGGGGCGTTACATCATCAAAGGTGATGAGGTGCAATGGATTGACGGTCCGCTGCTCATGGCTGTGCGCGAAGGGGGCATTGCCTATCTGGACGAGGTGGTCGAGGCGCGCAAGGATGTCACCGTCGTGATTCACCCTCTGACGGATCACCGGCGATACCTGCCCGTCGAAAAGAGGGGGAAAATATTCCGTGCCCCTGAAGAGTTCATGATGGTCATCAGCTACAACCCCAACTATCAGAGCGTTCTCAAAGAGCTCAAGCCCAGTACCAGGCAGCGCTTTATCTCCATCAACCTGGGCTGGCCCGCACAGGATCTGGAAATCAAAATCGTCAGCCGCGAGGCGGACCTGGATGAGGAAACCGCCTCCAGACTGGTGAAGGCCGCCAACCGGATACGCAACCTGATTCATCAGGGGCTGGAGGAGGGGGTTTCCACCCGTGAACTGGTTTATGCGGGCAAGCTGCTGAAAAGCGGCATGCCGGTGAAAGAGTCGCTGGGCGCGACCATGGTGGAGCCTCTGACTTATGACAGTGATCTGAAAAAAAGCATCGAAGAGGTCCTCAAAAATTACTTCAGCTTCTAGTTGAGCGGCAAATGAAAAAAGACAGTTTTAGAGATATTGAAAACCACAGCCCTGTTATTTTCACAAACGGTCCGGCCGGAAACAGTGCGGGAGGGGACTTTTCCACCCGGCTCGACAATGCTTTGCAGCCTCTGGCCGGAAAAGTAAGCGCACAGACGGTCAATTCCTTCAGATCAATCATCACAGGGATTGCCGGCCACGACCCTCAGGCGGCTACACAGTTGCTCGATATGCTGCCGGAGGTTTTGGGCGGTCTTTTACCCATGGGGGAGCACAGGCTTCAGGAGGTGGCGGACCTGGCCGGTTCCGTGCTGCCCTACGGAGCGAGGCTTGCGGCGCGGTTTCTGGTTTCCGCTCCCTCGCTTGCGGGCGGGATGGATCTGGAAACATTGGCCAAAACAGGGGCACTGGCCTGCAGCACCGTGCAGATAGACCCGCAGGTGGCGGAAAGCATCATCATTCATGCTCCGGCCGTCACCGGCAGGGCCGGTTTTGACGCCCTGCGCCGCATTGCCTCTCTGGCGGCACAGATTGCCGCTTCCAGCCGCACCTATGCCCTGCGGACGCTCGAGGAGGCGCCCGGCAACATCGACCGGATCATAGAAGCAGGCGGAAGTCCCGGCCTGGTGGCGGATGTCTATGGGCTTGCCTCTGTTATGGCCCGTCGCGACTGGAGCATGGCGGTGGATCTGGTGAAAGAAAGCCCCGTCATCGTCAGGAAACTCGTCGCGCAGGGACCTGATGCTCTTCCGGCTGAAATGTATCGGCGTGCGCACGATGCCGCCGCGCTGGGCGCGGGGTTTGCCGCAGCATTTTTACATACCGCGGGAGAAATCATCGGGGGGCTGGGACGTGACGGGGCCGAAATCATCTGGCAGTGCGCTTTTTGTGCAGCAGTCGAAAATCCGGAAGGCGCCGCCTGTGTGCTTTTTGAAAGCCCCGCGATAAATGAAGCTCTCAAAAAGATTTTGCCGCCCGGTCAGGAGCTTTCCGTTTACCGCAGCGCCCTGGAATTTTGCCCGTCTCATGCCGGTCTGGTTCTCAAGTTTCTGTCAGCGGCTGCGGGAGCCGCAGAAAAAACCGGTCTGGAGGGTCTGGAAAAAATAGCGCGTATGGCCGATGCCATCGGGGCTGTAAGCAATACCGCGGCCGCGTCTTTCCTGGAGGCGGCCCCCGGCCTGCTGGAAATAACCGGTATGGAAGAACTGGAAAAAATCAGCGAAGAGTCTCTGAAACTGGCCGGGATCAACGGCGAGGCAGCCTCGCGCCTTTTGCGTAAAAGCCGTGCGCTTCTCGATCGGGCCGGACTGGAGACATTCAAAACAGTCGGGGACTTTGCGGCGCTGGTCGCAACTGAAAGCCTCTCGGCTGCGCTTTCGCTTATCGACAAGTGCCCCGCTGTTATAGAGGGCCTTTGGGAAGCGGGCGGCGCCCTGCTTATTGCACGGGTTTGCCGCCTGGGCGAAAAAATCATGAAATACAATGCCCGGATAGCGGTCAGCTTCGTGGAGCAAAGTCCTCATATTATGCGGCTGGCCGGATTCGAAGGTCTGGAAAAGCTGGAAGAACTTGCCCGCCTGACGGGTCGGGAAAGCTGGACTGCCGCCGTGGCTCTGCTGCACAGCGCCGCCCGGCTTATCGAAAGAACCGGTTTTGAAGGTCTCGAGCTTATCGCCAGGCTGGCCCGTCTGGTCGCTTTGCAAAACAGCTACGCGGCGGTGAGCCTGCTTGAAAAAAGCCCGGACATTATCGATCGGATTCTGGCATACGGCGATATGGAGCTTGTTTTTTGCATATATGAGCAAGCGGCGGGTATTGCCGGCAGTGACTGGATGCTGGCTTCGACGATTCTGGAAGAAAGCCCGGCGCTTTTGGCCGGAACCGGATCTGAAAGCTTCTGTCAGTTGCTTGATCTGACCGGACGTGCAGCTGTTATCAACACCACCATCGCCAGGCATCTGGTTGAAGTCGCGCCGGCGGTCATCGCACGGACCGGTTTTGAAGGTCTCGAAACCCTGCTTGAGTGTGCGGCTGCGATAGTCGCTAAAGATGCCGGGGCGGCACTCAGGGTTGTGGATACAAGTCCTGCACTCATTGACCGTCTGGAACAAACAGGCGACGGCGGCATTTCAACTTCTGTATATGGGCTTGCAGCCAAAGCAGCCGGGGTCAGCGCGGCCGTGGCGGTCAGGCTTCTGGAAAAAAGCCCGGAATTGATCGAGTGGGCCGGGCACGACGGGTTCGGCCTGATCGTGTCGTTTGTTCTTGATGCGGCCGGAACCGATGAGCACAAAGCCCTGTCCTTTTTGTCGGGCGACTCTCCGGTCTTCAGCGATTTTATGGACAACATTCCCAAAGGGCTGGAGCTGAAAACAATCAAGCCTGTTTTGTCCACCTACCTCAGAGCGCTTCTGGGACGGAGGGTGGAAATCGCCGAGGCCAAAACAGTATATACGGACGGGAGAAAAATCTATCTTCCCGGCAGGATCAGAGACTTTCAGGACGAGGGGGATAATTTCAGTATGTATAAAGTGGCCGCTACTCACCAGGAAGCTCATCTGGAGTACGGCAGTTATGAATTCGACCTTTCAAAAATCCCGGACCTGGCCGACGGCCTCACAAAGCGCTATGGCCTGACGCCTAAAGATGACGGAAGTGATATGGAACAGTTTGCGGGACTGTTTCCGGAGGCAGGGCTGGCGCAGGATCTTTTCAATCTGATGGAAGACTTCCGGATCGGGGAAATTCTGACAAGAGAATATCCCGCGCTGGGGAAAGAGATCGCCGGGATCAATCTTCACCTTATGCGCAAGCGCCGCCCGCCGGAAAAAATCATCAACGGCAAGCAGCGTTGCGTGGAAATGATCGCACAGAGCCTGCAGACAGAAAAGGTTTTTGACGACCAGAAAGACCCGGCTGCCGCTGTAGTGAAAAAAGCCCTGGAAGAATCCCTGGTTTTACGTTCACCTGTTTCCGACGTTCATGACGCGGCGCGGGTGGCTGCCGCTGTTTATCTTCTGATCGATCAGGCTTTCAGCGAGCCGTACCGTACCGTCGGGCCTTTGTCGAGGCCGCTTGACCAGGACATGGTCTCACAGAATATCGGAAGCTTCAGCAAGACGTCGCAAAGCATCCACAACAGACTGCAGGGCCAGAGCTCACCGGCAGGCAGCCGGTCCGGCCCGCGTGTGGAAACGCAAAGCAGCGGCGAGGGCGATACCCAGCCTGCTCAGACCAGGCCGGGCAGTGAAAATGTTGTGCAAAAAGAGCAGCCTGCGGGCAGGATGCAGAAAAGTTTTCGCGCGCCCGCCGGTGGAGGCAGGCCGGAATCGACCGGAAGCGGCGATGATAAAGAAGAGGCCGCAGGTGCAAGCCCCGCCCGGGAATATAACTCCACGGAAAAAATCGAGCGGCTGCTCAAGGCCCTCTACAGGGAAAGAGGCGTCACGCCCAAAGAAATCGAACGTCATCTGGAGTCCATGACGCAAAACGACGCCTATATGTTCATGCGCTCCCTGGAAGCGTCACTGGACAAAAAGACGGAGCTGGAAAGCGAAAGGGGCACATCCTTGTATCCTGAATGGGGAGACGACCTGCAGGATTACCGTCATAACTGGACCCGTATCCGCGAGCAGACCCACCAGGGGACATCTCTTTCTTTCTATAAGGAAACCACCGGCCGTCATGCGGGGCTTTTGAAAAAAATCCGCCGGGAATTCCAGATGCTCAAGCCGGAAGGGTTTACCAGGCTCAAAAGGCAGTACGACGGAGACGACATAGACCTCGACGCGGTGGTCGATTTTCTGGTGGACCGCAAGGCGGGCATTTCTCCGTCCGAAAAAAATTACACGCTGATCCAAAAGAGGCAGCGCGATATCGCCGTAGGCTTTTTGATTGATATGAGCCGCAGCACCAGGGGTGAGACCATCCGTCAGGAAAAGGAAGCATTGATTATCATGTCTGAAGCACTCCATGAAGTGGGCGACGCTTTTGCCATTTACGGGTTTTCCGGCAATAACCGCGACAACGTCGATTTTTACCGCATCAAAGATTTTGACGACTCCTATGACGACCGTGTGAAAAAAAGGATTTCCGCCATCGAGGACCGCTTTGAAAACCGCGACGGAACTGCCATTCGGCACACAATCGGCAAGCTCAGAAGGAGGCCGGAAAGGACGAAGCTTTTGATTCTTCTGAGCGACGGCAAGCCGGTGGACAAGGAATATTCCGGCGCTTACGCCATCGAGGATACGCGCATGGCGCTCAAAGAGGCGCAGCGTTTCGGGATACGGACATTTTGTATTACCGTCGATAAAAGCGCGCCTGAATACCTGCCACGGATGTACAGCCACAGCAGTTGGACGGTGATTGACGATGTGGCCAGGCTGCCGGAAAAAATCACGCGGATCTACCGCATGCTGACCGCCTGATGATCAGGGTTGCTTTTTCTTGTCTGACCGGCGGGTGCGGAATTTCTTTGACTTAAGGAAGTCCGCCGCTCCCTTTACAGGGAACGGCGGACTGTAAGGATGTGTGCCTGAATGTTGCTATTTTGTCATGGGCGCCAGACTTTTATACGATTCATCGAGAGGCGGCATTTTCACGGACTCGACCATCAAAGGCAGTTTGCCGTAGATGTCGTTGTCCTGCCAGCCGTCCATATTGGCCGCCCGGCGGGCCGCCGCCTGCAGTTTTTTCCAGTCTGCACTGGTATAGAGAAACATCTCCTGAGCGGCCATCGAACCTTCGCCGTGGATGGTATCGACCTGCATGTGATTGCCGGTGATGTCCTTGATCAATCTCAGGATACGCAGGCGATCTTCCGTGGAGACCCCGTCCTTGGCTGCCAGATACTTGTCGATAAATGGCTTGAGCTCCGGATTTTGCCAGTCGCGAAATGATGGTACGGTGGTGGTGAGGCCGCCGCCGATATCCTGCATGTGCTGGCACATCTCATGGAAGTTGCTGGCATAGGTCCATTTCGAGGCATTGATCGCCATGCGGTTGGGCATAAGCACATCCATCCCGAACTCGCTTTGAGGATCAAGGCAAGCCTGCTTGCCGAGCATCTGCACGGTTTCGGTGATGTAGGCCATCCAGGAAAGTTTCTTGCGCACATGCTGCGCGTTTTGCACACCGTTGAATTCAGCGATAAGGCTTGCCGCGCCGGTCATCGACTCGAGAGTGCGGGTCATCTTGCAGGTGCCGAAAAGGCGGTGATAGCTGGCAAACGCATAGGCCAGCACCTGCGAGTACTGCCATTCACCGCACATGAAGACCCGCTCCCAGGGAACAAACACGTCATCGAAGACAATCAAAGATTCCGATGGCTGTAAGTGGTCGGAGGCCGGGTAGTCAAAAGCGCACTCGTCTCCGAAGATGCGCACGTTCGGCTCCACGCCGAGGAGTTTGACACCTTTGGTGCCCACCGGTATGGCAAAGCCCAGCGCGTAGTCCTTGTCCGCCTCTGCGTGCGTCCGGCACGGCAGGCATAAAAGTTCATTGGCGCAGGGCGAGGCGCTGATATGTACTTTGGCGCCGCGCACGACAATGCCGTCTTTTTGCCGGTCAACAATTCTCAGGTAAAAATCCTGATGCTGCTTCTGCTGTGAGGGTCGCAGACTGCGGTCGCCCTTCACGTCGGTGATCGCCCCGGTTATGGCCAGGTCATTTTTCTGCAGATAGCGGCGGTAGTTCTCGACGCGCTCCATGTAGCCTGTGCCGAGCTTCTTATCCATCACCTCCGCGGCGACGCTGAAGGCGGCCAGGGCATCGGCGCCCATGCAGTGCACCAGTACGCCGCCTCCGGCACGCATGCCGGTCATGTAGCATTCACGACGGCGCAGCATGTCTTTGGATGTTTTCGGTGAAGTCAAAAGAAAGTTGATTTCTTCACCGTCCTCGTCGGTGGTGACAAACAAATCGCGAAAGTCCGGATGGTTCGGTAGTACATAATCCATTGCCGCCATACGGACAATCGTGCTTACGGTGGGATGAGTCCGGACATCCTTGACTCTTTCACCCAGACACCAGACTTCGCGTCCGTCATCGAGACTTGCCAGATACTGTTCGACAGTTTTAATCACGCTTTGCTCCTCCTGTTATTTTTTATTCTATTCTCACTTTTTGTTTTTGGCGATCTCCTCGTCGCGCAGAATCTTGCGCAGAATTTTGCCGACGGCGGACTTGGGCAGTTCTTTTCGGAATTCAACCAGTTTAGGAACTTTATAGGCGGCCAGTTTTTCCCTGCAGAAATCGATGATTTCTTTTTCCGTGGCCTCCATGCCCGGTTTGAGTACGACAAACGCCTTGACTGTTTCGCCTCGGTACGGATGCGGAACGCCGGCTGTGACTGCTTCGGCGATTTTGGGATGCTGGAAGAGCACTTCATCTACTTCGCGTGGATAAACGTTGAAACCGCCGGCGATGATCAAATCTTTCTTGCGATCAACAATGTAGAAGTATCCGTCTTCATCCATCTGAGCTATGTCGCCGGTGAAAAGCCAGCCGTTCTTGAGCTGGCTGTTTGTCTCTTCCTGATTGTTCCAGTAGCCTTGCATTACCGACGGACCTTTGATGAGAATTTCACCCGGTTCGCCCTGTTTAACATCGTTTTGTCCTGTTTCCAGATCCACGAGCCGCACAGAGGTGTCCGGAGTCGGGCATCCAATCGCACCGGGTTTGTGCCTCAGAATCGGGCTACTGATCCCGCCGGATGTTGTTTCACTCATTCCCCATCCTTCATTAAAGAAAATGCCCAGATCCTTTACCTGTTGGATCATCTCCACCGGCATGGGGGCGCCGCCGCTGGAGAGCAGGCGGATACGCGACCCCAGATCAAGCTCGGCCGCCTTGGGGTGCGATATTATCGCGCCGATCATCGTCGGGACAGTCGGGAAGTAAGTCACTTCCTGCACGGAAGCCATGACCGCCATGAATTCATCCAGTTCAAACCTCGGGAACATGATCTGGGTGGCAGCATTGAACATTCCCCAGTTCATAGCATAGGTATTGGCGTAAATATGAAAATACGGAATGACGGCAATGACGGAACGGTTGGCGTGAGGAGTAAAGGCGGTGATCGGGTTGCCCCAGAAACTTCCCTGAAAAGCCGCTCTCACCAGATTGCCATGAGAAAGCAGCGCGCCTTTAGGCAATCCAGTCGTGCCGCCGGTAAACTGGATCAGTGCCGGATCATCTGGGCCAACATCCACGCGAGGCATGCTCTCGCTGGCTGTGCTTTCAATAATTTGTGAAAAGTGTTTCCAGCCTTCTTCCAGTTCCAGCTCTTTGGCCGTGCTGACCGGGAAGCCCTGAATGTAGTCCGTCACTTTGGTGACAATGACGTTTTTCAGTCCGAGCTCTTTAGCCAGAGGCCGCATGACGGGCAGCACCATATCAAAGGTAAACAGTGTCTGCAGACCCGTATTTTCCATCATGAATTTCAACTCGTCGTGCGTATAGAGAGGATTCATGTTCACCACGATGGCGCCTGCGGACAAGGCCGCATAATAGGCGATGATATACTGAGGGCAGTTGGGAAGCGCCAGGCCGACGCAGTCGCCTTTTTTGACGCCGAACTGTACCAAGGCGTTGGACATGCGCAGAATTTGCGCGCGCAGCTGTCGAAAGGTGAGGATCGAACCGTAAATATTTGTCGCCGCCTTGTGGGGATAAGTGGCGGCGGCCAGGTGAACAAAACTTTGTACGGGAATGTGGGGATACTGAATTGTGTGTGGAACGTTGTAATCATAAAACTTAAGCCAGGGTTTTGTTTCGTACATCGGACACCTCCTATGATTTTGTTTTGTCGCTACCTCGGAATGATTATCTGCCAAGGCTCTTCAGGGAAAGCAGAAAAGCTATTTGCTCCTGGTTTGACTCTATTACTAATACATAATAGTTGTATTATATCAATATGTTTTTTTACCAAGTATCTTGAAGCAATACATATACTTACAGATTGTTTTAATACATACGTTTGTATTGTTTTGAAAAATCTGCTATGTTCCCGCTGAAGATGATGAAAAAGTCTTCGCAAAGAAGCAGCTGTAAACCAGCCCGGCCGAAAAGCTACATGATCAGGCCGGCAGGGCAGGACTATGCGATACTGCGGCTTTTGCGAAATAGTCCATCTTCCTGGTCGGCGTAAAACACCAACCCGGTAATGATGCGCATTGATTTTAGAAATGTGTTTTGCTAAAGAAACCCACCTGAGACAACAATCGGACGGGGGAAGCAGGCATTGGCGAAGATTCATGGCGTCGGCCAGGCAAGTGCACCGTGACTCTTTTTACTCAACTTTAAAACAAAACTACCGGCTCTGAATGTGCGAGGAGTATTATGAAGCAAGCAAAGACCGTCAAAAGAAATTCCGTAGGGCGCACCCCAAAGACCGCAGGCGCTTTTTCCGACCCGGCCGAAAAGCGACGCCTGCTTATTGTGAAAAAAGCCACCCGCCTGTTCATCAAAAAAGGGTACTCACAGACGACGATGCGCGACATTGCCAGGGCCACGAACATCAACCTCGGCAACCTGTACAATTACATCGACAGTAAAGAGGACATTCTTTGCCTTTCCTTTGAAGACTACCACGACCCCGCCATGGAGTGGTTTGAGCGCGAAGGTATTATGAAGCTCGACGACCCGAGGCAGCAGTTGGAGAAATCCGTGCGTCGGATGCTGGTTATGATCTACGATGTCATGAACGAGATTTTGATGATGTATCGTGAAACCAGGGTGCTGCCCCCGAAATTTCTGAAAATTGTTTTACAAAAGGAAAATGATCTGATCAGTGTTTTTGAAAAGATCATCGCCGGAGGCGCGGCAAAAAAAGTCTTCCATGTGCGAGATCCTTTTTTTGCGGCCAACATGCTGGTTTTTCAGCTTTCACTGTTTCCGCTGCGGAGCTGGAATCTGAAAAAATACACACGGGAAGAATATCTCGATCTTGCCCAGGAGACGATCATCAAAGCAATCATTTCCGATGCCGGGTGACCGACGAAAATATGAAAGTGCCACGCGACGAATGCGCAGACACGTGTGCATCTTGACGCCTCTTGTGCAAGCTCATAATGAAAGGATGCCTGCCATGAAGAAAACGGAAAACCTCGACTTCCTGTTTCATCCCAGATCCATCGCCATTGCCGGCGTATCGGACAGGGCCGAAAAATTCAGTTTCGGTCTGAAATTTTTCGAAGCGCTGACGCAGTTCGGCTTCGCCGGTAAATTGTATCCCGTGAACCCCACCGGCGGTAAAATCAACGGAGCGGCTATCTACAAAAGCGTGAAAGACATTCCGGGCGAGGTGGACTTCATTATCTCCGCCATACCCGCCCCTTTCACCCCGCAATTGGTGGACGACGCGGCGGCCAAAGGGGTGCGGGCTATTCATTTTTTTACGTCCGGTTTCGGCGAAATTGAAGATGCGGATGGCAAGCGCCTTCAGGCGGAAATTATCGCCCGTGCCGAGAAGGGGGGCATACGCGTAGTCGGGCCGAACTGCCTGGGTCTGTATTGTCCGGCGGGTGGCTTGTCTTTTAACGGTGATTTTGACAAGACCGCGGGCCGCGTGGCCATGATCTCGCAAAGCGGCGGCAATGCCGCACACTGTATTCACGACGGTACGAGTCGGGGTTTGTATTTCAGCAAGGTCATCAGCATGGGCAACGGCGCGGATCTCAACGAAGCGGATTATATGGAGTATCTGACCCGCGACACCGAAACGAAAATTATCACCGCCTACCTGGAGGGCGCCCGTGAAGGGGAACGCTTTTTCCGGGCGCTGCAGTCCGCCTCTGAGGCAAAGCCGGTCATCATTTTGAAAGTGGGGACCTCCGGGCCCGGCGCACAGGCCGCCGTGTCTCATACCACGGCCTTGGCCGGCTCCGACCAGATATGGGAAGGAGTGCTGTCTCAGACAAGGGCAATCCGGATCGGCAGCATCGAGGAGATGGTAGATGTCGCGCTTGCCTTCGAGCATATGCCCGCGCCCGCGGGAAACAGGATTGTGATTGTCGGAATCGGCGGTGGGGCGAGCGTGCTTCTGGCGGACGCCTTCAGCCTGGCGGGACTTGAACTGCCGCCGTTGAGTGACGTTCTGCGCCGGCGTCTGATGGAAATTTTTCCTTCAGAGGCGGGGCGGATTTTCAAAAACCCCATCGACCTCAATCATTTTGAAACACCGGAAAAATTCTTCAGCGTACTGGGCGCTCTGGATCAGTTTCACGAAGCGGATATGCTGGCCGTTCATGTGGCATTTGACCATTTCGGCCTCATTTCCAGTCAGGAAAAGGAATTCTGGGTGGATACGTTTCTCGAGCTGATCTGCCAGGCAAAAAAAAATCTGAAAAAGCCGGCGGCGGTAATTCTGCACAGCTTCAGCTCCGCAAGTATGAACGCTCTTGCCCACCGCGCCGCCCGAAAACTTGCCGCTTCAGGCATCGCGGTTTTTCCCTCTGTTTCGCGCGGCGCGCTGGCTCTGGGCAGATTTGCCCGTTACCACGCAAAATGAGGGGATGCCCCGCGCCGGATAAACGGCTCTGGAGTTTCAGCTCTAACCCTGTGCCCGGTGGCGGGCAGCTTTACGCATCGGTTTCAGCGGCGGTCTGTTTTCCGGTCAGCCCGTACTTCTTCATCCTTCTGAAAAGCGTCGCACGGGAGACATTTAGCTCGGAGGCAATGCGGGCCTTGCTGTATTTCAGGGCCAGCATGTGGCGGATGAGTTTCTTTTCCTTTTCGTCGGGCGACTCGAGATCGAAATGGCGGAGACTTGCCCGGTCGATGCCGGCGATTTCCAGTGGCAGGAGATTGGCGGTCAGGCGGTCCGAAGAGGCGTAGTTCACCATACGCTCCAAAACATTTTGCAGTTCACGGACATTGCCGGGCCAGGAATAGCTGACAAAAGCGTCCATCACCTCCTCATCCACGGCGGTGATGTTTTTCCCCAAAGCGGCGGAGAACTTTTTGATGAACTCGTGTGTCAGCAGCGGAATATCATCCTTCCTGTCGCGCAGGGGCGGCAGGTCAACGTTGAAAACATTGAGGCGGTAGTAAAGGTCTCTGCGGAAATTGCCCCTGCCCACCTCCTCGACCAGATCTTTGTTTGTGGCGCAGATAATTCGCACATCGACAAGGCGGATCTGGTTGGAGCCGATGCGGATCACGCACTTGTCCTCAATCACGCGCAGAAGCACCCCCTGAATTTCCAGCGGCGTCTCGGCGATTTCATCGAGGAAAATCGTCCCCCCGTCGGCCATTTCAAATTTGCCCTGGTTGCCGCCGCGGCGCGACCCGGTGAAAGCTCCTTCGGCATGGCCGAACAGTTCGCTGGCGATCAGGTCGCGGGGGATCGCCGCGCAGTTGATGGCCACGTACGGTCCGTTGCGGCGAGGGCTGGCATTGTGGATGGCCTGTGCCAGTATGTCTTTTCCGGTCCCACTTTCACCGAGTAGAAGCACATTGGAGGGGCTTTTCGAAATGACGTGCGCTTCATCGATGAGACGTCGGAACCGCTCGTCTCTGCCGTGAATATCGCTGAATTTCAGATTCGCCTTGGCGCCGGCATATTTATTGACCAGTGATTTGATTCTCTGTATTTCTGAAAAAATGAATACCTTGCCGGCGATCGCACCGCCCGAGGAGTAGATGCTGTTGCAAGTCAGCGTGAAATCGGCCGGCCCGTTCGCGGCATGAATCCTTACCTCCCGATCGCTGAAGGATTCCCGATGATCGATCAGATGCCAGAAATCACGATTGGTCTCGGCGGGAAAGACATTGTCAAGCCGGCCGCCGGTAACGACGCGGTCCTCCAGGCCGAACAGCTTTTGTGCGCGCGTGTTGATGGCGGTTATTTTGCCTTCATTGTCCACTGCGATGAGCGCCTCGGGAACGGAGCTGACGATCGCCTTTTGCAGGCCGTAGGCGACATCCGCGTCGTGAAAGGCTTTTTGCAGACGCTTGAGCGCTTTTTGCACACGCAGTTCATTTTCGATGGCCTGCGCGGCGGCGATGGCCATTCCCAGTGTGTGGGGGTGAGCCGCAAACAGAAGCGCCAGGATGGTGATTCCGCCGATGATGTTGCCCTCCGGATCGAGAATCGGGCTGCTCGACGTGGTGATGAAGTGGAACAGCTGTAGATAATGCTGGGCGCCGATGAGCTGAAACGGCCGGGGATGTTCAAGCAGGGTTCCTACGGCATTGGTGCCGCAGCACCCTTCGGTCCACAGCGCGCCGGGATGCCAGTTGAACTGGTTGTGCAATTCACGGTGCATCTCGTGCTGCATGACCTGTAGAATATAGCCTTTGCGGTCCGAGAGGGTCACAGTGAAACTGGTCGTTTTCATCGACTGATACAGTCTGTTCAAAAAAGGCTGGCTGATGTCGATCAGTAGTCTGTTTTCTTCAAACAGACGCTCAAGCTCAGGGCCCGTCAGGACTTTGTTTTCCAGTATCCCGAAAGGGTCCAATCCATAGGCGCGGCTGCGCTGCCAGCTTTCCAGAATCATCTGGGGGACGACTGTTGTGTCAATCGCGCCCGTATTGCGGGCGAATTTTTTCCATTCCCGAAACGTTGCCTTTCCGAACTGCTCCCACGCCTCGATGATATCCTGCGTGGTTACCGGCTTTCCCGGTTCTATTTCACCGTTGAAAATTTTGTAAAACTCAGGATACGAGGGATAACTCTGCGACAGCAGATGAATTTTTGCCGTTTCGGGCACTTTCGTGATGCTCCCATCGGCGCGCTGGTGTTCCATGCATGACACTCCTTATCATGATTTTTTGACAAACTCATAAAAAGTATCAAACAAGTATCAGTATGCTGATTCTGAAGGAATCAGATGAAACAAATTTGAGACTCATTAAACACAGAAAGCGTATTTATTCAATATGTTTATTAGTTTATCAATAATATCGAGATGTTATCGTAAGTGTCCGGGGTGGCATACGTTATGCTTTACCGGAATCGTCCGACGCGCTTGAAGTTCCTCTTCGTTTCCGCCCGGAAGCGGTCTTCGGCGTTTTTCAGGGTTATGTTTTTTGGCAGACATAGTTTCAGGTTCAGTCACGCGCAACAGAGGTTACTAAAAGGCAGCATCGGAAGGTCGGGGTGGAAGCGTATAATTCACTGCCCGTCTTGTTTCTCTACAGACGGTTGCCGTGAGTGTTTTTAACAAAACTATTTTCAAGAAGAGGAGGAAGTTTTATGAAAGCGTTGAGAATTATGTTTACGACAATTTTAACCGTGTTCATGATCGCCGGCCTTGCCCATGCGGTGCAGATCGGTCCCGCGCCCACATCCGCCGCGCTCAACAAGGACGGCTCTTTTTCTGTATCCAGCGCCAGTGTCAGCTCCTTGAGTGCAAGAGGCTTCGGCAGCGGCACAATTTACTACCCGAGCACATCAGGTCAGTACGGAGTTATCGCCGTTTGCCCCGGTTTTACCGGGACGAGCTCTTCAATTTCCTGGTTTGCCCGCAGACTGGCCTCGCACGGGTTTGTGACGATTGCCATGAATACCACCACCACGCTGGACCAGCCGGCCAGCCGCGCCACGCAGCTTGCCGCCGCGCTGAAATACGTTCTCAATTCATCGAGCAGCACGGTGCGCGCCCGTATCCGCGCCGCTGACTGTGGTGTGGCCGGCCACTCGATGGGCGGCGGCGGTACGCTCATCGCCTCACAAAGCGATTCAACACTGCGCGTCGGCATTCCGATGACTCCCTGGAACCTTTCCACCAATTTCTCCTCGGTGAAGGTGCCCCAGATGATCTTCGGCGCAGACGGTGACACGATCGCTCCTTACGCATCTCATGCGCGCCCCTTCTACAACAGCCTGAGCAAAGCCCCAAAAGCGTATGGCTTGCTGAAATCCGCCACACACTTCACGCCCAACGCGACGGACCAGCGTATCGGCCGTTACGGTGTGGCGTTTGCAAAGCGTTTTGTTGACGGCGACACACGCTACAGCCCGTTTCTGTGCGGATCTGAGCACAATTCCTATGCGACGAGCAGCAAGTTTGCCACTTATCTGAGTAACTGCCCGTACTAAGAGAGTTGAATTTCAAAATTGACTGACAACACGCCGGGTCATTTTGATCCGGCGTGTTTTTATGATATCTATCAGAGATAAAAAAGTTAAAAAGAGAGGTGTACTGTCCATGCTTATCAAGAACAAAACGCTGACCAAGAATAAAATCATCCTGCTGGTTCTGATCCTGCTGATCATCGGCGGAGCTGTCGCTTATTTCACCCGTCCGAAAGAGACGCCTCAGATGGCCGAATACAGAAACGTTGCCCGCCATGTACTTTCCACGCACAAAAAGAGCCACTGGCAGAAAAATGCTTTTATCGCCTGCACCTCAGAGGACTGCATGTCGGTGGAGCAGAGCGCCCCGGTCGAAGTCAAAGGCGGGCCGCCGGCCGTGGATGATGAAATACTCACCATGTTCCAGGCCGACAGCCACGGCAACCTCGTTTTGAGTGAAAGTGCGCGCCTCAACATTGAAAAATTGTACGCGCTGAACACGCCGGAAGAATTGGCGGAAAAAATGCAGAAGCTTTCCGGCGCGTTGCCGGAGATGGCGCATCGCCAGGTCGGCAACCTTCTGGATTACTATGAGAAGTACACCCAAAATCTTGTGGAAGCCTATCCGCCTGAAGTGGA
>LSQX01153036.1_pt2 | contig 28173 bp, 18 predicted proteins | sample 654561 | NCBI WGS metagenome assembly LSQX01 (sample SAMN04489861, study PRJNA283612) | anaerobic digester metagenome | isolation source: 4 biogas reactors fed with cattle manure at either 37C or 55C with and... | place: Denmark: Kongens Lyngby | collected 2014
ATGGTCATCTGGAAGCCGCCGTCGCCGCAAAAGAGCACCGTCGTCCGTTCGGGATCGGACACCGACGCGCCGATCGCTGCCGGCAGGCCGAAGCCCATCGTGCCCAGGCCGCCGGACGTGATAAACGAGCGGGGCGACTCGACGGGGTAATGCTGCGCCGCGAACATCTGGTGCTGGCCGACGTCAGTCACGACAATCGGGTTCTGTCCTTTAAGCCTTTCCGCCACCTGGTGCACGATGTACTGGGGCCGCAGCGGCGCGGTATCCTCATACATGTCCTGGACAAGCTGGCTGTAGCGGCGCCGGATCGTTTGTAGCTGGTCCAGCCATGCGCGCCAGCTGTCGCTGAAGGCGGTGTCCGGCCGGGCCGAGAGCATTTCCTCGAAAAAGGCGGCCGCGTCGTCCTCGATCTCGATGTCTGACCGGATGTTCTTGCCGATCTCCGCAAGGTCGATGTCGACATGGATGATGATCCGTCCGCTTCCCTGCTGCGCAAACAGTTCTGGATCGCCGATGATGCGGTCGCTGAACCGCGTGCCGACCGCGAGCAGCAGGTCGCAGTTGCCGAGGGCGGTGTTGGCCTGGGGGGTGCCGTGCATGCCCAGGTTGCCCAGGTAAAGCGGGTGATCGGCCGCGATCGAGCCCTTGCCCATCAAAGTAGTGGCCACCGGGATTTGAAGCGACTCTGCAAAGGCTTTCAGGTCGTCGGTTCCGTGCCGGGCGATCACGCAGCCGCCGCCGGCCAGCAGCAGCGGTCGCTGGCTTTTGCCGATCGCCGCGTAGACCTGCTCGCTCAGCGCCCGGGTGCGGATACGCGGCGGGCGGTGGCGCGCGTACGGCTGAATCGTCTGAACCGATCCGCCTATCGGGCTGGACAGGATGTCCTTGGGCACATTGACCAGAACCGGGCCGGGCCGCCCTTCTGTCGTCAGGTTCCAGGCTTCCTCGAGCACCGGCAGCAGTTCATCGGCTTTCATGACCAGGTAGTTGTACTTGGTCACCGGCTGCGTGATTCCCGTGATATCCGCCTCTTGAAAGGCGTCCGTGCCGGTGGCCTTGCGGGCGACCGCGCCGGTGATCGCCAGGACAGGCACCGAATCCAGGTAGGCGTCGGCCAGTCCCGTGACCAGGTTGGTCGCCCCGGGACCCGACGTCGCCAGCATGACGCCCGGCAGGCCGGATGCCTTGGCATAGCCTTCGGCCGCGTGGGCCGCGCCCTGCTCGTGGCGCGTCAGGATGCTGGGAAAATGAAACTTATGGATCGCGTCAAACAAGACGATGACGGGGCCGCCGGGGTAGCCGAAGGCATGCTTGACGCCCTTGCGCAGCAGAAAATCGATGATCGCTTCAGCTCCGTTCATGGGTCGGTCCTCCTCCCGGTAGCACCAGCCGGGCGCCGCGGCTGCTGGCATCGACCAGGTGCTCGTAACGGGCCAGGACGCCGCTGAGCTTGCGCGGCGCCTGGACAGCCGGCGAGCGGGCAGCCAGTTCCTCGTCCGGCACCAGGATATCGATGCGACGCGCCGGAATGTCGATCCGGATCCGGTCACCCTCCTGGACGCGGGCGATCGGTCCGCCAGCGGCCGCCTCGGGGCAGACATGGCCGATCGACGCGCCGCGGGTCGCGCCCGAGAAGCGGCCGTCGGTGATCAGGGCAACCGTGTTGTCCAGACCCATCCCGGCCAGCGAGCTGGTCGGAGTCAGCATTTCGCGCATGCCCGGCCCGCCGCGCGGGCCTTCGAACCGGATGATCACGACATCGCCGGCCTTGATCTGATCTGAGAAAATCGCCTCAGTCACCGCCTCCTCGTCGTCAAAGACGCGGGCCGGCCCTTCGTGGCGCATCATCTCAGGCAGGACGGCGCCTTTTTTCACGACACAGCCGTTGGGTGCCAGACTGCCGAACAAGACGGCCAGGCCGCCATCCGGTGCATGCGGGTTGTCGATGGACCGGATCAGGCGGCCGTCAGCGCCCCCGACATGGCGAATGCGTTCAGCCAAATTGCCGTCGACGGTCGGGTTGGCGGTCTCAAGCAGGTCCTTGCGGGCCAGTTCGGCCATGACGGCGCTGATCCCGCCCTGCTCGTTGAGGTCCGTAATGAAATCGTCTCCGGCCGGATTCAGCTTGCAAAGCTGCGGGGTCGTGTCGCTGATCTGGCTGATTTCCGCCAGGCTGAGCTCGATGCCGGCTTCGCGGGCGATCGCCAGCAGATGGAGCACCGAGTTGGTCGAACCGCCCAGGGCCATGTCGACGCGCAACGCGTTGCGGATGCCCGCTGCCGTCATGATCTGGCGGGCCGTCCGCTGTTCTTCCAGCAGTTTCATGATCTGCATGCCGGTGCGGCGGGCCAGGCGGCGCCGGTCCGCGTAGACGGCGGCGATGGTTCCGTTGCCCGGCAGCGCCAGGCCCATGGCTTCGGTCAGGCAGTTCATCGTGTTGGCGGTGTACATGCCAGAGCAGCTGCCGCAGGTCGGACAGACCGACAATTCCATCCGGGTCAGCTCGTCATCGCTCATTTTACCGGCGGCATGGGCGCCTACCGCCTCGAAAATATTGCTAAGTCCGACTGGACGGCCGTCTTTGCGCCCGGGCAGCATCGGGCCGCCGCTGACAAAGATGCTGGGCAGATCCATGCGGGCCGCTGCCATCAGCATTCCGGGAATGACCTTGTCGCAATTGGGGATGAAGACCACGCCGTCAAAGGCGTGGGCCATCAGCATGACCTCGCAGCTGTCCGCGATCACTTCGCGGCTGACCAGCGAATATTTCATGCCGGCATGGTTCATGGCGATGCCGTCGCAGACTGCGATCGCCGGGAATTCAAAAGGCACGCCGCCGGCGCTGCGGATGCCTTCCTTGACCGCGTCGGTCAGCGAACGGAGATGGGTGTGCCCGGGCACGATTTCGTTGAAGGCGTTGACGACCCCGATGAAAGGCTTGCCCATTTCCTCTTCTGTCAGCCCCAGGGCATAAAGAAGCGAACGGTGGGGGGCGCGCCCCGGCGTTTTCTTGATCAGATCACTGCGCATGTAAATCACCTCGTATGTGTCATGACACGGCATGTCAGGCTAGTGCTGCGACAACCAAGTCGCTCATGGCCTGGGTCCCGACGGCTTTTTGCCGTGCCGCATGTTCTGCTTGTTCCATGATATCCCCGGTCCGGTAACCGGCTTCGAGAACCGCCTGCACCGCCTTTTCAACGGCGGCAGCTTCCTTAGCCAGGCCGAAGGACAGCTTCAGCATCAGGGCACCGGACAGGATGGTCGCCAACGGGTTGGCCAGGTCCTGACCGGCGATATCCGGCGCGGAGCCGTGGACCGGCTCGTACATCCCCGGAGTTCCCGGTTCGCCCAGAGAAGCCGACGGTAGCATGCCGATCGATCCCGTGATCATGGCCGCTTCGTCGGACAGGATGTCCCCGAACAGGTTGCTGGCCACCAGGACATCGAAGGCATCCGGACGGCGGATCAGCTGCATCGAGGCGTTGTCGACATACAGGTGGTCCAACGCGACATCGGGATAATCAGCCGCAACCCGGATCACGGTCTCCCGCCACAGGCGCGAGCTCTCCAGGACATTGGCCTTGTCGACGCTGGTCAGGTGCCGGCGGCGCTGTCGGGCCAGGTCGAAGGCGGTGCGGGCGATCCGTTCGATCTCCATGGTGCTGTACAACTCGGTGTCGTAGGCCTCGGTCCCGTGCGGCCCCTGGCGGCGGCCGCGGCTGCCGAAGTAAATGCCGCCGGTCAGCTCGCGGACAAAAACCAGGTCGATGCCCCTGGCGCTGATCGCCGGATGCAGCGGACTGGCGGCCGCCAGCGGTCCGTGCAGAATGGCCGGCCGCAGGTTGGCATACAGTCCCAGAGCTGAACGCAGGCCCAGCAGGGCGCGTTCCGGGCGCTTGTCCCCGGGCAAGGTGTCCCATTGCGGACCGCCGACCGCGCCGAGCAGGACCGCGTCGCTGCCGCGGCAGCCGGCCACGGTCGCCGGCGGCAGCGGTTCGCCGGTCGCGTCGATGGCAATGCCGCCGGCCAGCCACTCGTCAAAGACAAACGAATGCCCGAAGCGTTTGCCGACGGCATCGAGCACCCGGCGTGTTCCATTGGTGACTTCCGGCCCTATCCCGTCGCCGGGAATGACGGCGATCTTGTATTTACCCATCTTATTCTCCCTTGCCCTGCAGCTGGCGAAGCGTGCCCATCAGGCCATCGGCCTCGATGATCCGGCGGATGAACGGCGGAAACGGACGGGCGGTGAACGTCTGGCCGCGGGTCAGGTTTTCGATCCGCCCGGTGTCGAAGTCGACCGAAACCCGGTCGCCGTTCTGGATCGCTTCGGCGGCTTCGGTGCATTCCAGGATGGGCAGGCCCATGTTGATCGCGTTGCGGAAAAAGATCCGGGCAAAGCTGGGGGCGATCACGCAGCTGATCCCGCTGGCCTTGATCGCGACCGGAGCGTGCTCGCGCGATGACCCGCAGCCGAAATTGGCCCCGGCCACCAGGATATCGCCTGGCTGGACCCGGCTGATGAACGACGGGTCGAGGTCTTCCATGCAATGCCGGGCCAGTTCAGCCGGCTCGGCGGTGTTCAGATAGCGGGCCGGGATGATGACGTCGGTGTCGACGTTGGCCCCGTATTTAAAGACATGGCCTTGAATGCTCATAACAATACCTCCCCCGCGCCCTCAGGCGTCCAGTTCATCTGTGCCGGCGACCCGGCCCAGTACGGCAGACGCGCAGGCAACCGGCACGCCGGCCAGGTAGACTTCCGACTTCGGGTGGCCCATGCGGCCGACAAAGTTGCGGTTGGTTGTCGACACGCAGCGTTCGCCGGCGGCCAGGATCCCCATGTGACCGCCCAGGCAGGGCCCGCAGGTCGGGGCGCTGACCACGGCCCCGGCGTCGGTGAAGATCTCGAACAGGCCTTCCTTGAGCGCTTCGCGCCAGACCCGCTGCGAACCGGGCAGGATGATCAGGCGCAATCCCTTGGCCACCTTGCGGCCCTTGAGCCAATGCGCGGCCAGGCGCAGGTCCTCGAGCCGCCCGTTGGTGCAGGAACCGATGACCACCTGGTCGACCGGGATCGGATCGAAGCTGCCGATTTCGCGGGTGTTCTCCGGCAGATGGGGAAAAGCCACGGTTTGCCGGATGGCGGCAAGATCGATCTGGATGGTGCGGGCATAGCGGGCGTCCGGATCTGCTTCGTAGACCGTGAAATCATTTTTGGCGACGCGCTCCGGCGCGTAGTGCGCCAGATAGGCCCGGGTTGCGTCGTCGACCGGGAACAGGCCGTTCTTGGCACCGGCCTCGATCGCCATGTTGCAGATGGTCAGGCGCTCGGCCATGCTGAGGCCGGCGACACCGGGGCCGGTGAATTCCAGGGACTGGTAGAGCGCGCCGTCGACGCCGATTTGACCGATCAGGTGCAAGATGACATCCTTACCGGTCACGCCGGGCTTCAGCTGACCGCTCAGCTGGATCCGGATGGCCTCGGGCACGCGGAACCAGGTTTTGCCTGTCGCCATGGCGTAGGCGAGGTCGGTGCTGCCGACACCGGTCGCGAAAGCCCCCAGGGCGCCGTAGGTGCAGGTGTGCGAATCCGCCCCGATGATCGCATCCCCCGGCGCGACCAGGCCGTTTTCCGGCAGCACGACGTGTTCGACGCCCATGCCTTCCTCGCCCTGCTCATAATAGTGCGAAAGCTGCTTGTCGCGGGCAAAGCGGCGCATCCGCGCGCAATGCTCGGCTGACTGGATATCCTTGTTCGGTGTGAAATGGTCCGGGACCAGGGCGATCCGCTCCGGGTCGAAGACCGTCTTGAGCCCGGCTGCCTCAAAGACCTTGATCGCCGGCGGTGCTGTCACGTCGTTGCCGAGCACCAGGTCGAGTTTGGCCTCGATCAGTTCACCGGCCTCGACCGCGTTCAGTCCGGCATGTGCCGCCAGGATCTTCTGTGTCAATGTCATGGCCATCGGTTTATTCCTCCCATTCGAGCTGGCGGCGCATCAGCTTGTATTCGAGCGAATCGACCAGCGCCTGCCAGGATGCTTCCAGGATGTCGGTCGAAACACCAACTGTGTTCCATATCTGCCGCCCGTCGGTCGACTCGATCAGGGTGCGCACCTTGGACGCGGTCGCGTCGGCGTTGATCACGCGCACCTTGAAGTCTGTCAGACGGACGCGGGTCAGTTCCGGATAAAACACTTCCATCGCCCGCTTCAGCGCCCGGTCCATCGCGTTGACTGGGCCTTCGCCTTCCGCGGCGGTCGCCTCGCCCACGCCGTCGACCAGAATCTTGATGTAGGTGTAGGCGCTGTTCGCGCCCGATTTGGGCTGTTCGCTGGCGATGCGCAGCTTTTCCAGGCTGAAGAAGGGTGCGTAAATGCCAAGCTCCTTGCAGACCAGCAGCTCCAGGGACGCTTCCGCGCCTTCGTACTGGTAACCCAAGTGTTCCATTTCCTTCATTTTCTGCAAGACCCTGCCTACTTCGGGGGCATCCCGGTCGATGTCCGGCTTGACGCGCCGGACGATGTCCAGCACTGCCGAACGGCCGGACACCTCGGAAAGCAGGAAGCGCCGGCTGTTGCCGACGGCGGCCGGGTCGATATGCTCGAAGGTGATCGGATTCTTCTTGACGCCGTCGACGTGCATGCCGCCTTTGTGCGTAAAGGCCGACAAGCCGACATAGGGTTCGCCGTTGGGCAAGGTCAGGTTGGCGATGTCCGCCATCAGGCGGGAGAGCGGCGTCAGTCGGGCCAGGTTTTCTTCAGGGATGCAGCTGATTTGGTACTTGATGTGCAAATTGGCGATGATCGTTGACAAATTGGCATTGCCGCAGCGTTCGCCGATCCCGTTCAAGGTGCCCTGGACGTGGCTGGCGCCGGCCAGGACCGCGGCGATTGATCCGGCGACCGCCAGGCCCGCGTCGTTGTGGCAATGGATGCCGACCCGCACATCCGGCAGTGCCGCAACGGCCTCACGGGTCAGCGAAGCGATGGTTTCCGGCATGGTCGCGCCGTTGGTGTCGCACAGGCAGACGACCGAGGCGCCGCCCTCGCAGGCCGCCGTCAAACAGCTCAGGGCATAGTCCCGGTTGGCTGCGCAAGCCTCAAAATAGTGCTCGGCATCGAAGATGACCTCACGGCCCTGGCTGCGGCAGTAGGCGATGGTGTCCCGGATCATCGCCTGGTTTTCCTTGAGCGAACAGCGCAGGATGTCCCGCACCTCCAGATCCCATACTTTGCCGAAAATGACGATTACCGGTGTTCCGGCCGCCAGCAGCTCGCGCACATTCGCGTCCTCTTCCGCCAGGCTGTTCTTGCGCCGCGTGCTGCCGAAAGCGGCTAGCTGGCTTTCAGCCATGGCCGGCGGATCGGAGCGGAACCGGTTGTAGAATTCGCGGTCTTTGGGGTTGGAGCCCGGATTACCGGCTTCAATATAGCGGACACCCAGGTCAGACAGCGTCTCGACAACCTGGAATTTATCGTTGACGGAAAACGAGATCCCTTCGGCCTGGGCACCGTCGCGCAAAGTCGTATCCAGTATTTCCACGTTTCGTTTGCTCATGTCCGCCACCTCGCATTTACGCGCAGCATTTTTGCGCTATGGTACCAGCATACGCGCTCCGCGCTGTTGCGACAAGCGCGATCCGCACCCTTTTTCTTCACGCTTTATGCTGAACCTGACAGGCTTTGGGCGGTTATGCTATACTGTCTTCGCGTTTACCGACCAATCACGGAGGAACCCATGAGCTTGATCGCCGTCCAGGCCGTTCAGAAGCATTATTTCGGACATCCGGTTTTACAGGACATCTCGTTCCAGCTGGACCGGGGCGAACGGCTGTGCCTGCTCGGCAGCAACGGTGCGGGCAAGACGACGCTGCTGCGCCTGATCATGGGCCTGGAAAAACCGGACGGCGGCCAGATCGTCGTCGCCTCCCAGACCATCCGGGGCTATTTGCCGCAGCAGCTGCCTGCCGACGCGCCGGAAGATGCGTCCTGGACGAGTCCGGAGATCCGCCAGCTGGAATCGGCCATGCGCCAGACCGAGCTGGAGCTGGAAACGCTCGGGCAGGACGCTGCACAGGCCGGACCGCTGCAGGCGGTCCTGACCCGCTACGCCGATTTGACCGCGCGCTACGAGGCGCTGGGCGGCTATCAGCATCGCCATCTTATGGAAGAAGCGCTGGCCGGACTCGGCTTGACCGGCGACGTCCTGTCCCGGCCGCTGGCCACCTTGTCAGGCGGGGAACGCATGCGGGTGGCCCTGGCCCGCCTGATCATCCGCAACCCCGATCTGCTGCTGCTCGATGAACCGACCAACCATCTTGACCTCGACGCGCTGGAATGGCTGGAGCAGTACCTGACCCGTTTTCGCGGCTCTGTCCTGCTGGTCTCGCATGACCGGACCTTCATCGACCGCACCGCCACGGCTGTCGCCGAACTTGACGCGGGCCGGCTGCGCATCCGGCCGGGCAATTACAGCCGCTTTGTGGCGCAGTCGGAAGCGGAAGCCGTGACATTGGAGCGGGAGATCAAGAAGATTGCCCGCGAGCTGGAACGCCAGCAGGAAGTCACCCAGACCATGCTGTCGCACCGCAACATGTCCCAGTACCACGCCCGCGAAAAGGTCGTCGCGCGCCTGTCAACCCAGCTTGAGGAAACGATCGGGCGCGCGCATAGCGCCAGCCAGAAGCTGAGCTTCCAGTTTGTGCCCGGCCTGACCACCGGGGACCCCGACCGCATCTTGCTGGAAACCATCGGTCTGGCCGGCGGCTACGGGCAGGGGCTGCTCTTCCATGACGTCTCTTTCGTTTTGCGCGCGCGCGCCAAGGCCTGCCTGTGCGGTCCCAACGGATGCGGCAAGACCACCCTGCTCAACCTGCTCCGGGGCGAGATGACCGCGGCGGAGGGACGGGTCAGGCTGGCGGCCCAGATGTCGGTCGGTACGCTGGGTCAGCATGTCATTTTTGCCGACGAGAGCAGGACGGTCCTGGACGAACTGCTGTCCCGCGCTACGCTGTCGGAGGCCCAGGGCCGCGATTTGCTGGCCCGCTACGGTTTCAGGGACACGCATGTCTACAAGCAGCTCCAGGTGCTGAGCGGAGGCGAACGGTCGCGCCTGTACCTGGCCTGCCTGCTGCTGGAGGAGCCGAACATCCTGTTTCTGGACGAACCGACCAACCACCTGGACATCTACTCGCGCGAAGTCCTGGAAAAGGCCTTGCTCAGCTTCAACGGCGCCATTTTAGCCGTCAGCCACGACCGCATGTTCATCGAGCGCTGCTGCAGCCTGGTCCTGGGTTTCATCGGCAGCCGCGTACTGCCCTTTGACAGCTTCGAGGCTTACCGCCAGGCGGCCCGGGTGGCTGAATCGCAAGAGCGCCCCCCTGCGCCTGCCCCAGACCGGCAGCCGGACAGCAGCGCGGCCAGGCGGCGGTTCAACCGGGCCCAGGAGCGGCGGGAAACGGCTCTGCGCAAGGAACAGCTGCGGGCCCTGGAAAACGAAATCGAGCTGAGCGAAACCAAAAAGGCTGAATTGGAAGCCGCCTTCAGCGCCGAAACAGGCCCAGATGCCTATGAGGCCTATGCCGGCTTGCTCGAGGACCTGGAGCGCAAGTACCAGGCCTATCTCCGCCTGGCTTCCGAAGAGCCGGTCAGCGAGGATGAACCCGGCTGACCGGAAAATCAACGTGCTAGTAAACGGGCGCCGCTGTGCTGTAAAGCACCTGGATGGTTTGCGGTCCGACGATGCCGTCGACCGTGATCCTGGCCTTGCGCTGGAAGAGCCGGACAGCCTGTTCGGTCATCGGCCCGAATTTACCATCTGCTGAACCGACCGGATAATGCAGTTCAGCCAGCCTGAGCTGGACCTGGCGAACTGCTTCGCCGGTGCTGCCGCGCCGCAGGCTGCCGTTCAGGACAGGCGGGGTCAGTTGGCCTGGCTGCGGCTGCGGATCTGGCGTCGGGGCTGGCGTTGACGGCGAACCGGTGCCCGGGTCGGGCAGCACCGCCTGGACCGGGGCATAGAACAGTTTGGCCACGGTACGCGGTCCGACGATGCCATCGCTGCTCAAACCGCCGTTTTTCTGGTAAGCCTTGACGGCGGCTTCTGTCTTCGGTCCAAACCGGCCATCGGCGGCATCGTTCAGAAACTTGAGATCGATCAGGCGCTGTTGAATGCGACGCACGTCGTCCCCGTGGCTGCCATAGCGGTAGGATTGCGCGGAACGGGGCGCCGTTGCCGCCAGCAGGCGGCTTTGCGTCGCCAGGTCGGCCACGCCATTTTTCGGCAAACCGGCACGGGCCTGGAAGCTGGCGACCGCTGCTTCGGTCACGCTGTCGTAGGCCGTGTCGGGCAGCGCATAGTGGTAACCGAGCGCCACCAGGCGGCTCTCCAGCGCGGCGACCGATCCACCGCTGCTGCCCCGGCTCAGAACGTCCGGAGCGGCGGGTGCCGGGGTCGGCGTCGGGGTCGGCGTAGGCGTAGGCGTAGGCGTAGGTGCGGCGGTTGGCGTCGGGGCGGGTGTCGGGGTCGGGGTCGGCGTCGGTGTCGGCGTTGGCGCGGCGGCACCAGGGTTGAGCGGCGCGACCGGTACCGGGGACTGGAACAGTCTGGCGGCGGTCAGCGGGCCGACTGAACCATCGACAGCCAGCCCGACGCTGCGCTGGTAGGTTTTGACAGCCGCTTCTGTCTTCGGGCCGAATTTCCCGTCGACGATGTCATACAGAATCTTGAGATCGATCAGGCGCTGCTGGATCCGGCGCACGTTGTCGCCGCTGCTGCCGTAGCGGTACGAGGTCGCAGAACGCGGCGCAGCAGAAGAAACCAGCCGTTTCTGGGTCTCCAGGTCGGCAAGTCCGGTCACGGGCAAGGCGGCGCGCACCTGGAAGTTGCGCACCGAGACGTCCGTCAAATCATCGAACGACGCGTCCGGCAGCGCATAGTGGTAACCGAGGGCGACGAGTCTGGCCTCGAGAGCGGTGACCTGTTCGGCCGGACTGCCCCTGGCGATGGTGTCGTCCGCGGGTGCTGGCACCGGTGTGACCGTCGGAGCGGGTGTAACAGGCGCCGGCGATGTGCCCGGCGCGACCGGCGCGTCCGCGCCGAAAAGGCGTTTTTGGGTTGTCGGTCCGGCGACGCCGTCATCGGTCAGCCCGCAGCGGACCTGAAACTGGCTGACTGCCTTTTCCACAGCGCTCGAGAAGCGTCCGTCGACAGGTCCGCCGTAATAACCCAGGCTCTGCAGGCGTTCCTGCAGCAGAACGACCTCGTGGCCGGTATCCTCCAACTGCAGCGCGTCACGTCCCGGAATGACGCCGGCGCTGAACACGAGGCGGATCTCGTCGGTGCCGGCGATGCCGTTCGGCTCCAGGCCGTTGAGCAACTGCAGTGTCATCATGGCCTGGGTGGTGTGTGCATTCCAGATGCCGTCCGCGACTGTTTTCTGGACATGCAGGTCGACCAGGCGCTGCTGCAGGACCAGGACTTGCCCGCCCTGGTCTCCGGCGCGCAGCGTTCCGGCTACCTGGGCCGGTGCGGCCGCCGGCGCCGTCCCGTCATACAGCAGCTGCTGCAGGGCGTGGTCGGCCTGGCCGGTCGGCTTTAACTTGAGGCTGACTTGCAGGCAGCGCACCGCATATTCGTCGAGCGGACCCATCTGGCTGTCCGGCGCTTCCGGCAGGTAGCCCAGTCGGGCCAGCGATTCCTCCAGGCGCAGGACCGCTTCACCGCTGGTCCCGCGGCCAAGTGTCGGCAAAGTGCCGCTGACGCTGACCCGAAGCGTCCGGGTCAGGCTGCCGCTTTGCGCGGTGATGGTCGTTTCGCCGGTGGTCAGGCCTTTGATCTGGCCGTCTTCGTTCACGGAGGCGACCAGCGGCTGGCTGCTGCTGTACGTCAGGCCGGCCGATACCTCTTGAGGCAGCACGCCGACCGGAGCCTGGCGGGATTCGCCCAGCGCCAGGTGAAGGACATCGCGGTCCGCCGTCAGCCCGATTGCGGGCCAGGCGACCGTCGCGGTACAGGACAGGACTTCCCTGTCCTCACGCAGCAAGGTCAGGGTCGCCTGCCCGGGCTGATGTGCGGCCAGGCCGCCGTCAGGCCGGATTGCGACGGTTTCGGGATCAGATGTGCGCAGTGTGTAGAACGGGCGGAGCGCTGGCATAAGACCGGTGACCGGATAATCCAGGCCGCTGCCGGGCGAGAGCCGGACCGGGTCGGACGGCGCGGCAAGGCTGGCCGGGTCGGGCAGGACGGTCAGGCCGGCCAGCGCGTACTGGTTTCCGGCCAGGAAGCCAACCAAAGTCTGCCCGGGACCGACCGGTGTAACCTGGCCGACCGCGTCGATCGCGGCCACGGCCGGGTCAAAGGAGATCCAGTTGCCTTCAGTCGGGGCACTGCCGCTGAGGGTTGCCTGGACAGCCGGCCCCGCCGGCTGTTCGACGACATCCACTGGCAGGATAACGGCAAAGGCATCCTGGTTGGCCAGCTGCAGCGCCAGGGGTTCGCCCCCGATGGCCAGCAGCACCGGCACGGTTTCACCGCCGGCGTTGACCGCCGCCAGTTCGGTTTCGCTGTTGATCAGGCACCCTTGCGTGTCGCAGAGCTGCCAGAGGCCGTCAAGCAGGACCGGTTTGCCGGAATCGGCGCGAGACCCGTCCGCTTGCAGACGGACCACGACCGCGGCCTGGTCCGGGTCCGGGATCAGCGTGCCGCCCGTCGCGCGCAGGCCGGTCTGGGGATCGAACCAGACGTCGCGCTGATCCACCTGTTGCCAGCCGGTCTGGCGCACGCCTTGCGCGTCCAGCCAGTAAGCGCCGTCAGCGGTCTGCAGCAAGCCGGCCGGCACCGCCGCACCGTCAGGCGCGTACCAGCGCCAGCCAGAGGCGTCTTCGAGCCAGCCGCGCACCAGGCGACCGGAATTGTCCAGCATCACGGTGCGGCCATCGACAGCTACTGCGCCGGATCGGCCCAGTCCCTGCTCATCCAGGTAGAGGATTTGCCCTTCGTCGGTTTGCCAGCCGGTCAGCCGTGTGCCGGCGGAACCGAAATAATACGTCTGGTTATCCAGTGTTTGCCGGCCGGTCAGCGGCTGGCCCGCCGCATCCAGATAATAGCGGTTGCCGTCGATCGTCTGCCAGCCGGTCAGCACCGAACCGTCAGCCGTGTAATAACGCAGCTGGCCGCCAACGGCCTGGAACCCGGTCAGCCGCACACCATCCTGGCCGAACAGGCAGACTTGTCCGTCGATCACCTGCGGTCCGGTGAGGTATGCGCCGTTTCGGTAGTAGAAGGTTTTGCCGTCGATCTGGGTCCAGCCCTGGGCGTTGTATTTCAGGTTGGGATGGAGAAACCAGCTGGTCCAGTTGCGGTCGCTGAGCCGGGTCCGGACGACGCCGTATTCAACCCCGCGCGACTCGATCACTTCGTCGTTGCCGACGTAAATGCCCACATGGCCGTCGCGCCAGACCATCACGCCATGCGTGTTCGGGATCGTGCTCATCGGGCCTCTGACCGTGGAGCGATAAAACAGGCCGTTGGCCGAAACGTCCGTCGAGGCCGAATATTGGGGCCCGATACGGTCATCGACCCACCAGAGGTAGGCTTTGGCCAGGCCGACGCAGTCGGCGGCACGCACCCCGATCCATTCCTGGGCATGCGCATAGACCGTCCGCCCGTCGCTTTTCACTTCGGCAAAGGCTGCCGGGTACTGGCGGGCTTTGCTGTCGATCAGGGACTGGGTCATGAGCTGCCCGTAGGTGCCGTAGACATAGCCCCAGCCTTGCCGCCAGGTTTTGAGGACAAACTCGGTCAGGCCCACCGCCGTCGGATTCGCGGTCGCCTTCGTGCTGTGCGGTACGGTCTGAAGGAGTACCAGACCGATCAGCAGGCTGGCCAGAAGAATGCGGAAGCGCTTTTTCATGGTTAAAAGCCCTTTCGTTTTTTCTTAGTATAGCACGGCTGAATCACAGCCCGATATCTCAAGGTTTACACTGCGATTGCAAAACATCAGGCTTGGCGCAGCGCTTCAGCGCAGCGCAGCCCGTCGATTGCGGCGGACATGATGCCGCCGGCATAGCCTGCGCCCTCGCCTGCCGGAAACAAACCCGGCAGATCCGCCTGGTAAATCGCGTCCCGGCTTATGCGCACCGGGGACGAGCTGCGCGTCTCGACGGCGGTCAAAACCGCACCGGGACTGGCAAAGCCGTGCAGGCGGCGCTCGAGCAGCGGCAGGGCCTGGCGCAGGGATGCCGCCACGAAAGGAGGCAGCACCTCGCCGAGTTCGCCCCAGCTGACGCCCGGCCGGAAACTGGGCTGAACCGGATGCGGCGCGCAGGCCGGGCCGGCTTTGCCCAGGAACGACCCGACCGTCTGGGCCGGCGCCGCGTAGGTGCGTCCGCCGGCCGCGAAGGCCTTCATCTCCAGGGACCGCTGCCACGCCATGCCGGCCAGCGGTCCGCGGCCCGGAAAATCGTCCGGGGTGACGGAAACCAGCAGGGCGCTGTTGGCGTTGGGCGCCTGCCTGCTGTGCAGGCTCATCCCGTTGGTGACGACGGTGCCGGGTTCTGACGCGGCGTTGATGACATGTCCGCCCGGGCACATGCAGAAGGTGTAGACGGAGCGCCCGTTATCCAGATGGCAGGCCAGCTTGTATTCGGCCGGGGGCAGACCGGCCACCGGTCCGTACTGGGCCTGGTCGAGCAGATGCTGATCATGTTCAATCCGGACGCCGATCGAAAACGGCTTGCGTTCCAGCGCCAGGCCGGCCTGCTCCAGCATCGCCATGGTGTCGCGGGCGCTGTGCCCGATCGCCAGGATTGCCTGGCTGCAGGCGATGGCTTCTTCGCAGGTGCTGCCGTCGGGCCGCTCGCGGCGGTAAACCAGGCCGGATAGCCGGCCATGCGCCGTTGTCAGGCCGGTTAAACAGCAGGAAAAGCAAAAACGCCCGCCCAGCGACTCGATTTTCTCGCGCAGACGGACAACAACCACGCGCAGCAGGTCTGTCCCAACATGGGGTTTGGCCAGCCAAAGGATCTCATCGGGCGCGCCTGCCAGAACAAATTCCTCCAGAACGGCCTGGCAGCGCCTGTCGCGGATGCCGGTGGTCAGCTTGCCGTCTGAGAAGGTCCCAGCCCCGCCTTCGCCGAACTGAACATTCGAGGACGGATCCAGCACGCCGTCGCGCCAGAAACGCGCGACCGACCGGGTGCGTTCGGCCACCGGGCGGCCGCGTTCGAGCACCACCGGATTGCGGCCGGCCAGGGCCAGGTCCAGCGCGGCAAACAAGCCGGCCGGCCCGCTGCCGATCACCACCGGAGCGGGTCCGGCCGCAGGCGGCAGATCCCGCTGGAGCGCGGCTATGCCGCCCAGGTGCAGCGGTTCAGGATAGAGGGCAACGCGATAGATCCAATGGATCTTCCGCTTATCGCGGGCATCCAGCGAACGGCGCAGGATACGGACATCTTTTTCCTGGAGCGCGTCGGGCGCGAGCCGGGCCTGCTTTGCAGCGGCGAGCGTCAGATCGGCCCGGGTGTGCTGCGGCGGCAACGCGACCGTGACGATCATCGTGTTCATGTCGGCCACTGGCCCAGGCTGGCCCGGGCAGCGGCCTCGCCGGCCTGACGGCCGGACGACCAGGCCCATTGCAGGTTGTAACCGCCGCAATCGCCGTCGATATCCAGCACTTCGCCGGCGGCATACAGTCCAGGCACCCGACGGGAGGCCAGGGTGTCGGGATCGAAATCGGCCGTCTGCAGGCCGCCGGCCGTCACCTGGGCCTGGGTCCAGTCGCGTGTCCCTGTCACCGGTACCGGCCAGCGCTTGAGCTGCCAGGCCAGTTGCTGCAGCTGCAGCATGTCAAGGCTGGCGCACGGCGCGTCCAGAGACAGCCCGCTGACTTGCCGGGCCAGCGACTGGCCGATCCGCTTGTGAACCAGTCCGGTCAGAAGCGACTTCAGCGGCAATTGCCCGTTCCGGGCCAGGCGGGCCGCGAGAAATCCGGTGACAGCCGCCTCCGCCAGCAGCGGCAAAAAATCGATTTCCAGCTGCAAAGGCCGGCCGGATCTGGCGCTGTGCTGGTTTACCAAGCCGGCGAGCTGTAGAATCGGCGGGCCGGACACACCGTATTCCGTGAACAGGATTTCGCCGTCTTCCTGGCGCAGGATGGCGCTGCCGCGGCGAAGCGTCGCCCTGCCCTCGACCTTGATGCCCGTCCAGGCGCGCACCGCCTCACGGGGGGTCGTCAGCTGGACGATCGCCGGCTTCGGTTCGATCAGGCGATGTCCTAAGGCGCCCAGCAGGGTGTAGCCGTCGCCCTGGCAGCCAAAGGCCGGAGCGGCCAGTCCGCCGGTTGCAAGGACGACCTGTCCTGCTGACAGGCGGTCGTCAGCTTCGGAAATGACGGTTAGTCCGGATTTCCCATCCGGCTGGATGGCAGCGGCCCGCCAGCGGGTCAGCACGGCGACTGGCAGACGGTCCAGCTCCAGCCTGAGCAGGTCCAATACGGCAGATGCCTGGTAACTGTAGGGAAAAACCCGTCCATCCGGATCGGTGCGGCACAGCAAACCCAGTTGCCGGAACCAGTCCAGCGTCTCATTGGCGCCGAAGCGATTCAGCGCCGCGTCGGCAAAGGCGGGGTCCGTGCCGTGGTATGCAGCCCGGTCCAAAGGCTGGTGGCTGAGATTGCATCGTCCGTTGCCTGTGGCCAGCAGCTTGCGCCCCAAGCGATCCTGCTTCTCCAGCAGCACGACAGGCAGCTGCCCGGCAGGCCGTTCTTCGGCCGGCTTGCCAAGCAGCGCCGGGGCCAGAGCCTGCTGTTCCGCCCAGATCCGGCCGGCTGCGATCGCGCAGGCCAGACCAGCCGCGCCGCCGCCGACGATGGCGACCGCACAGGTTGGAACCTGCTCAGCGGTCTGGCTCATCTGGACCAGCGGAGCGGCCGGCCAGCTGCAGGCAGCGGGCCAGCTTGCTCCTGTTTTCCGGGATAAGGCCAAAACGCGTGGCCAGCTCTTCGCCCAGGGCGACCAAGTCGCGGGCGTCTCCTTCCCTGAGTTCGAGCTCGACTTCGCATAGCGGCGCGCGATTTCCGCCGCCGCGCAGTTCGCCTTCGTCCAGGGCCAGCTCCATCAGGGTGTCGCCGAAACCGATGTCAAACGCCCGGCGGGTAAAGACAATCTGGCAGACTTCGACCAGCGGCTGACCGGCGATCAGGTGCAGGATGTCGTACAGCAGCTCGTCCGGATCGCCCTCGCTGACCGCGCGTTTCATGAAGGCGTCAATCTCCAGACCGCGTTCCGGGTGCGCCAGGCTGTCGTCATCGTCCTCGAGTTCAACCGACCATTCCAGGCGCTGGTGCAGACCGTCGCCCGAAGGACCGCCGGACTTGACGGTCATGATCCGGCATTCATTCTCCGTACGCAGGCGCAGGGCATGGCCGCTCGCCGCCAGCAAGCCGTCCGGGGTGTCGAAGTAGCGGCTGTCCATCGCGATCTGCTGGGCAGAATCGGGCATCAGCAGGATGCTCAGCCAGGGATCGTCGACAATCGCGTTGACATCCTGAAGTTCACTGGCGTTGAGTTTGATCTCAGTTTCCATCGCTCAGGCCTCCTCGAGCAGCCCCGATAGCTCATCCAGGCGATCGGCAAATTCCAGCATGGCGTCGCGGACCGGGCCGGGACCGGACAGGTCGACTCCGGCAGACTGGAGCAGACGCAGCGGATAGTCCGAACTGCCGGAGCCCAAAAAGGCCAGGTAGCGCGTAACCGCCGGTTCCCCTTCGGCCAGGATCTGCCGGGTCAGGGCCACCGCGGCTGAAAACCCGGTTGCGTACTGGAAGACATAGTAGGCGTTGTAGAAATGCGGGATGCGGGTCCATTCCCATTTCATGAAATCGTCAATGACCAGGTCCGGGCCGAAGTACTGGCGCAGCAAATCCAGATACAGGCCACAGAGGATCTCAGCGGTCAGCGCTTCGCCCTGCTCGGCACGCCGGTGCGCCTGCCACTCGAATTCGGCGAACATGGTCTGGCGGAAAACGGTCAGGCGGAATTCCTCCAGGAAATGGTTCAGCAGGTACGCTTTCTCGTGCCGCCCCTCGGCCGTGCGGGTGTCGCAAGCCTTGAGCAGGGTGCGCATCATCAGGATCTCGTTGACCGTGGAAGCAATTTCCGCCAGGAATATCGGGTAGTGCGACTGCGGGTATGGCCGCTTGTTGCTGAACCAGGTGTGCAGGCTGTGGCCCAGCTCGTGCGCCAGGGTGAACAGGTCGGACAAGGAGCCGCTGAAATTGAGCAGGATGTACGGATGCGTCTTGTACGTGCCCCAGGAATAGGCGCCGTTCGTCTTGCCCGGGGTTTCACAGACATCGATCCAGCGCCCGGTCAGATGGTGCTCCAGGGCCTCCAGATAGTCCGGGCCGAGCGGGGCCAGGCCGCGCCGGATGATCGCGCAGGCCTCTTCAAAGGTATAGTTCTTGGCCGGTACGTCCAGCAGCGGCAGGTAGGTGTCATAGATGTGCAGATCCTGGTAACCCAGCCGGCGCTTGCGCAGGGCCAAATAGCGGTTCAATGTTTCCTGGCCGTTGTGGACGGCGTCGATCAGGCCGCTGTACAGGCTGACCGGCAGGTTGTCCTCGAAAAGCGCCGTGCTCAGGCTATTTTCATGCCGTCGGGCCAGCGCAAAAAGCAGATCGGCCTTGATGCGGGTCGCATAGAGGGTCGCGAGCGTCCGGCCGACATCGGCAAATGCCTGATGCACCCGGGCGAACGCGTCGGCGCGCACCGTGCGGTCGCGGTGCTCGCGCAGGCGGCCGAAAACCGCCGGCGTCAGCTCGATCGTGCCGCCTTGCCCGTCCGCGATCGAGCCCAGCTTGATGTCGACATTGTCCAGCATGGTGTAGGTGTGCCCGATGCCCTCGGCCACCGGCCCGAATCGGGACAGCAGCGCTTCCTGCTCTTCAGGCAGGATGTGCGGTTTGGTGCGCAGGAGATTCACAAGCTGGTGCCGGTAGGGCTCCAGGCCAGCTTCCGCATCCAGGAAAGCGCGCAGCGTCTCTTCGGGGATCGCGGCGATTTCCGGCGACAGGAAGGCGGTGGTCGCAGCCGACTGGTAATACAGTCCGGTGACGCGGTCCGTCATGTCCTGGTACAGGCTGTTGCCGTTGTCCTCGTCGCGCCGCATCCGGGCATAGGCGAACAGCTCCATCAGGTCCATATCCAGCCGGCTGGCATCCCGCATGGCGGCCAGCAGGCGGCCAGCCGATTCGGCCAGGCGGCCTTTGTGGCCGGCGACCTGGTCCAGCAGCGGCTGGATTTGCCTGAGGGCTTCTTCCCATGCCGCGTCGCTGGCAAATATGTCTTCCAGGCGCCAGCGGTACGCGGCCTCGATGTCCGTCCGGCTCTTCGGTTGTTTTTCCACAAGCTTCTCCTTTGTTCCTGGCAGTGGCTGGCCGCGTCCGTGGTCGGTTAGCGGACGGGCAGGCTGCTGACACCGCTGTTTGTGACCACGGTCACGCTGGTTTGCCCGTTAAATGCAAAACGTACAATATCTGCCGACAGGTTTTCCTCCTGCAGCAGTTCCCCGCTCTGGCTGTCCAGGATCAGCAGGCGCGTCCCGCTGGCGACTCCGGCCAGACGGCCGGACAGCACAGGCCCGATCGCGGATTCACCGATGTCGTACAGCCGTTTTTCGGCGCCGGCGGCGTCGAACAGGTAAAGGCCGAGGCTACTGTTGAGCGACTCTGCCGCCAGAACATAAAGGCGGTCTTCGTGCGACACCAGTGCCTGGATCCGCTGAAACGCCCGTGTCCAGAGCGGTCCGTCACTCGTGTAGGACAGCGCGGCCAGCTGGTTTGCGCCAGCTAAAACCGGGTCACCCTGGCGCGTATGGCTCAGCAGCGGGTACAATGCGGCCAGATCGGGGATCAGCTGCCCGGTCTGGCTGCCCTGGATATTGTAGCGCTTGATGATCGGCTGCACGGCGGATCCGTCCGTGTTGACCAGGCTGACATCGAAGCTGGCACGGTCGGAAAAAGTTACCGAAAGGACATAACCGGACTCCGGAAAATGGCAGTCGAAAAGGTGCCTGCCGGTGCCCGCCTCGAGAACGGAGACGATGCCGTTGCCATTTTGCTGGTTCTGGATCAGGGCCGTGACACCGTCCGGCCCGACAGCCGCGCCGCTGACCGGACCGTTCAGCTCGCCTTGGAAGGCCAGCCCGTCAGAGGTCAGCATCACGTAACCGGGGCCGTCCCGGTCCGCGGCCAGCAGCCAACGGCCCTGCACGACCGCGTAAGGCGAAGCGAAATCGACATCGACGACAAAGCGTTCGTTGCCGAGGATGTCGAGGCTGGTGATGCGGCCGGTGGACAGCCGGACCAGGCTGTCGCCGAACGGATAGAGGTTCTGTGCCTCGGCGGCGTCACAGGCAAAACCGGCCAGCGGGCTGCCGGTCGGTTCTGCGGTCGTGTTCAGACGCCAGGCTTCATCTTCGGGAAGCTGGCTGACCAGCACGGCGGTGCCGGCCATAAGCAGGAAAGCCAGCACGATCATCACGATCAGGCTGGCTCTGTTTCGCTGCTTGTCCGGTTGGTTGTGGCGCTGTAACATCAGTCCAACTGATAACCTTCCTGCGTGTTGAAAATCCCGTCCACCGCGTGGTCCATGGCATAGCGGATCATCTTGTAGGCGACCAGGACACCTTCGTTGTCCTTGCGGTTCGACGTGAAGGCTTTCTCCCCATCGACATAGTAGCCGCCATAGACGCCGTCGGTGAACACATAATAAGTATAGTCGTCACGCCGGGCAAATTCAACAATTTTCGTATACGCAGGGACATTGTTCACGTCATCGGCCTTGATATGGAAGACCAGGCGTACGTCCCGGGTGTTGACCGGCTGGGCCGCTGTGTCCAGACCCTCGATCAGGATGCCGATCAGGCGCTGGTAGAAAAGGCTGTACAGGCTCTTGTCCTTCTCGCTGAAGATGCGGGCATTTTCACCGTCGATCGTGTAGACGACGCCTTCGTCGTCAGCACGCTGGTCTTTGGTCATCTCGATCTCGGTGACAAACGTCGTGCCCAGAATGTCAGCTTCGATTTTGCTGACTTCCCAGATGCTCTCCAGGCAGACGAAGCGGTCCATCATTTCGGTGACCTTCATGTCGACAGATGTGAAGGTGCTGGCCGCGACCGTGAACACGGCCGGCAGCTGATCCGACATGGCGTAGTAATTGGCGCTGTCCGCCTTGCTGCCAATTTTAATGTTGACGGTCTTGTCCTCTGTCGTCAGCGTAAAGGCGTACTGGGGCTTGTCCAGGCCGTATTGGGCCAGGTCAGCAGGATCCAGTTCGACAAACGCGACCACGCTGAGGGCCGTGGACTCGCTGACCAGCTTGGTCAGCCCTTCGGAACTGCCGGTGCGCCGGACAGGTTCCTGGATCGCAAAATCGAGGTATTCGCTGCCGCTGCCGGCCTCGCCGATCAGTTTGACCGAGCTGACCAGCTTTAAATCGTCCTTGGGCCGCTCGAATATAAGGCTGGTGAGGGTGTTGGGGTCCAACCCGACAACCTGGGCTTTGTCCAGCAGGTCCATCAGCGTCACCCGGACACGGCCGCCGGTGCTGCTGGCCACCGTACAGACGCGGCCGGAGTTGTCGAGCATCGCGTAGTCATAGTAGCCGGACGGGATCTCATTGCCGAACTTGATCTCATGCACGGCACCGTCCTTGAGATGGACACGCAGCGTCGCACTCGGCTTGTCGAGGCCGTAGGCAGCCAGGTCGGTCACACCTGTGGCGATTTCCTTGCTGGCATAGACATTGCCGGCCACCTTGGCCAGGCTTTCCAGTGTTGACGAGGAAAACGGATAGTCTTCCTTGCCGTCGACCGACCAGATCTGGACGATTTTGTCATCCTTGTCCTTGACTTCCTCCGGGATCAGCTTAAAGCTGCCGGATGTATTGACAACCTCCAGGTGCTGGATGGCGGTCATGTCCGTTTTGAACAGCGGTTCGATGGCCGCGGCGGTGGTCGTGGTGGTGGTTTCTTCGCTCTTCCCCAGGCCCGGGATCACGGCGGAGCCGATCCAGACCAGCAGGAGGACGACGATAATGGCACCGAAAACGATCAGGGAGCGATATTGCTTGAGCACGTGTTTCCGTCCCTCCTTATCAGGCTTAGAGATGCTTGCGTTTCCTGTAGATGACCAGGGCGGCGATCAGCAGGATGGCCGGCAGAATCACCATGGCCACGACAGCGGTTAAGACATTCGTCGAACTGGATCCCTTGGAAACGGCATAGGAAACCGGCTGCTTGGACTGGATGTACAAGGTGTCGCCTTCGCTCATGTTGGCCAGCCACTGGACCGAATAATAGAACAGGCCGGCGTTGTAAAGCTGGTTGCCGAATGTCTGCAGGATCGTGTCATTGAACAAAGTGCTCGAACCGATCAGCATGACCTTGGCCGCCTGTGTGACGTTGGTCCCGTCGATAAAGCCCCTGTTCTCGGACAGCAGTGCGATGTTCTGCTTTCCGGCTGCCGAGGATTGCTCGGGATCGCCGGCGGTTTCGGCGTATCCTTCTTCAGAGGTTGTCAGGACCGACTGGACTTCGATCCATTCTTTGGTGTTGGTCAGGATGTGCATGCCACGGGCGTTGTCGACCAGCGTCCAGCCATCGATTGCCTCTGTCGTCACTTTGCTGGCCGGGGCGATCGCCCGCATGATGTAGGCGTCGTCCTGGAAGCGGTGCGCCGGGTCGCCTTCGCGCAAACGCGTGTCACTGATCTCCATGTTGTAATCGAGCAGCAGCTGGTTCAGCTCCGGGAACGAGGTGTTGTTGTAGTCCGCGATGAACATCAGGCTGCCGCCCTGCTGCAGGTAGTTGCCGATCAGGCGGCGCTCGGCCGTCGTGACATCTTTCTTGGGCGAGGCCATGACCAGGACGGCGCAGTCTTCCGGCATTGTTTCGAGGCTGAACAGGTCGAGTTCCTTGACGTCGTAGTTGTTGTTGGACAGGATCATGACCAGCGAGCTGTAAGCCTCGCTGTACTTGATTTCGTCGTGGCCGGTCGTGAAATAGACGACTGGGGTCACCTCGGCGGTCACGTACTTGATCGCGCCGGTGAAGCTCTGTTCGGCCTTGATGCCCTTGAGGTACGAGTTGTAGCTCTCATCGTAGCCGATGTCGAAGATGTCGTAATAGGTCACGTTCTTGCCCTTGCCGGTTTCCGGGCTGAACACGACAAACTCGCCGGCTTCAGGCTTGAGCAGGTCCTGCGGGTCGATTTCCTTGAGCACACCCGGGCTGCGGTCCGGGTCAATGTAGCGCACGGTCAGGTTGCCGTTGGAGCTGGCGGCGTACTCGTCGAGCATCGGCTGGACGCGTAGGTACTTCTGGTCGGCATTGGCGTCGAACAGGCCGATGATCTCCACCTTGCGGGTCAGGTCGCCCAGAATTTCCTTGCTGACATCACCGATCGAATACTGGCCGCCAGGCGTCCAGTCCCACTTGAGCTTGTCGCCCAGCAGGCTGTCGAAGACGACATTGAAAACTAAAAGCAGGACAATGAACAGGATCGTCGACGTGATGGACAGCGTCTTCAGGCTGCGGTTGCGCTTGTCGACGCGCCGGGATTTGGCCGCGGCTGACGCGGGGGCTTTATCTTGTTTCTTGAACATACTCATCTTCACTCACCTCTGGCTCCAGCGCCGTTTTTCCAGGATGCGGTTGGTCAGGTAGACGAACGCCGCAGCCAGGCTGACAAAGAACAGGATCGGGGCGATCTCGAAGATTCCCGAAACATAGTTGTTCAGGCGGGTCATCGGGTTCAGCCACTGGATCGCGTCGGTCACGGCCGTGCCGATCTCGCTGATCTTGGTATCGGACAGGTTGAAGACATTGATCTTGTCGATCAGGGTCGACGCGACTGAACCGAGCATGCTGGAGACAAAATCCAGCAGCATCAGCATCAGCATGATCACAAACGAGATGACGGCGGCGATGATCTGGTTCTCGGTCAGGGCGGAGGCGAAGCAGCCGATCGAAACATATGCCACGCCAAGGAAGATGAAGCCGATGTAGGCACCGAGCACACTGACATCGAGCAGCCCGCCGTAGAAATAGGCGATGACCAGATGCGTGAACGTCCCGGCTGTCATGACAACAAACAAGGCCAGGGCGGCCAGGTATTTGCCCAGCACGATTTCCAGCGTGCTGGCCGGCGAGGTGAACAGCAACACCTCGGTGCCGTTGCGCCGGTCTTCCGAAAATGTGCGCATGGTCAGCAGCGGGATGATGATGAACAGGAACGACTGGACAAAGCTGATCTCACCGACCATGTCAACATAGGAGCCGAGAATGCCGGATGCGAAATACAATCCGCTGACGGCCATGAAAATGGCGAAGACCACGAATCCGATCGGAGACCGGAAATAGGCTTGGAATTCGCGTTTGAAGATAGCCATGATGCGTGTCATTGGTTTACCCCCTCTTACCGGATTGCATGCTGCTGGTGACCTGCAGGAAGATTTCCTCCAGGGTCGGATCGAGCGATTTGAACTCCACAATCGGCCAGCTGCTGCGGGCCATCTCGAAGAAGATCGGCTTTCTGACATCGGTGTCCGGATCGACCTCGATCTCGAAGACCGTGATGCCGCCCTCCTTCTCGATCACCTGCTCCGCGTTGCGGACTCCGGGCACGAGCCGGATTTTCTGAATGATATCCCGGGACGGCCCCTCGGCGCTGAGCTGCAGCTTGGATGTCTTGGCCATTTTGTGCGACAGGCCTTCCGGTGTGTCGATGGCGGCGATGCTGCCCTTGTTGATGATCACGACACGCTCACAGACCGCCTGGACTTCAGGCAGGATGTGCGAGCTGAGGATGATGGTGTGCGCCTTACCCAGTTCCTTGATCAGGTTGCGGATCTCGATGATCTGCTTGGGATCAAGACCAACCGTCGGCTCATCAAGCACCAGGACCTGCGGATTGCCGACAAGGGCCTGGGCGATACCGACACGCTGGCGGTAGCCTTTGGACAGGTTCTTGATCAGGCGGCCGGCGACATCAGTGATCCTCACCAGTTTCATGATTTCAGCCATCTGTCGGATTCGCAGTTCTTTCGGAACACCTTTCAACTCGGCGACGAACTGAAGGAATTCTGTGACTGTCATATCCAGATACAGCGGCGGATGTTCCGGCAGATAACCGATGCACTTTTTCGCCTCATGCGGGTTTTCCAGTATGTCGTGTCCGTTAACCAGAACCGTACCGGATGTCGCCGACAGGTACCCGGTCAGAATATTCATGGTGGTCGTTTTTCCAGCACCGTTCGGTCCGAGAAATCCGAGGATCTCTCCTTCTTCTACGGAAAAACTGACATGGTCAACCGCACAGATGTCGCCGTAATACTTGACCAGATCGCGAATTTCTATCATGGGTGACGTCCTCCTTACCCCTTTTCCATCAATTAACACAGGCCTGATTTCAGCCTGATCAGCATTTCAGATTATAGCAGAAAATTGAGTGGTGTCTTTTGCTTGTCACAATTGTTCAGATTTCATCCGCCTGATCATCTGGGGATCCAGTCCGGTCACGATCCTGGCTTGATTCCAGAATACCGGCAGCCCGCAGAATCGGACGACCATCCGGATCATCCGGGCGGCGCGCTTCAAAAAGGAAACTGCCGAATGGTCCATCTTGCGGCTGAACATAAAGATCCGCTGTCTGGCCCGGCAGAGCTTCACTGATAAACTGAACGGTCAATTCTCGGAGCTGGTGGCGCGGCTGCGCGGCATCCGGATCATACGACTTCCAGGCGGCCAGCGCATCGGTCAGCCAGGTGATGTACCGGGTATTGTTCATATGCCGATTGCGGTCAATATCACTGTAATACGCGCTGCGCCTGGCAACCGGACCAGTGGCTGCTGAAAAATTCTGCCGCGCCGGATGCTGTTCAGGCAGGGTGAAGCAGGGTTCTGTCAGGGGCGGGACGAGTTCAGGCGGCAGCAGGCGGTCGGGGCGCTGCGGCCGATGCGTCTGCAGATCAGCCACCAGCCATTCAGAGGACACGATCGCGAAGGGACGGCCATTCACCGACAGGACGAAATCACGGATAAAAACCAGACGGCGGACCCCGCGCTGCCAGGTGGTGATTTGAACGGTCGAACCCCAGCTGGGCAGACCATCTAGACGCAGCGACACTTTGAGAAGAATCCAGCAGCTCCGGTAGCGTGCCAGCTGATCGGCGCCAAGGCCAAGTTTTTCGGCATGGAAGTAAGCCACCTCCTGCAGAAAGCTGAACAGCGCTGACAGATGCAGACGATCGTGCAGGTCAGTATCTGTGCTGCGCAGGACAAACTCCATGCTGAACGCAGATTCGGGCACAGGCCGGATCAGAGAAATCGGTTCGTTCATGCTGTTACTCCTGATGTTGTTCTTCCCGGTCCTGGCCGGCTTCCGCGCGTGCTTCAGCCTCCTGCAGCGGACGGCGTCCGATCAAGATCAGAATCAGGCCGATCGCGAATAGAAGCAGCAAACTCAGGATCCCCAGGGATGAACGACCGGTCAGGCTGGCTGTCAGCGCATAGAGAACAGGTCCGACGACGGCGGCGAATTTGCCGAAAATATCAAAGAAACCGAAATATTCATTGGATCGTTTCGGTGGAATCAGTTTGCCGAAAAACGACCGGGACAGGGCTTGGATGCCACCCTGGCAGGTTCCGACCAGAACCGCCATCGCCCAGAAAAGAGCAGTCGCACGGGACAAAGAGCGGTCATAGGCGGCCGCAGGGGTCAGGCCGGCGGGCAGCTGATCACTTTGACCGTTCTGCAGGATTGCCTGGGCCTGCTCCATGGAATAGCCCATATAAAAGCCGACCAGGCAGATGAAGAAATAAATGATGATCGCGGCGCTGATCATGCGGATTGAGCCGAAACGCCCAGCCAGGCGGCTGAAAAGAATGGAAAAAGGAACCGCGACCAGCTGGGTCACCAGCAGCACCAGAATCATCCCTGTCGTATCCAGCCCGATCGCCGAGCCGTACGCTGTCGCCATATGGATAACCGTACTGACACCGTCGATATAAAAGAAATAAGCCAGCATGAAAATCAGCAGTGCCCGGTCAGCCAGGATTTCCCTCGCAGTACCAAGCAGGTTGCGGAAAGTCTGGCGGACAAATGAGGTCGGTGGTGTTTCCAGATAGTGGGTCTGATGGACATCTCTCAGCAAAGGCAGGCTGAACACCGCCCACCAGAGTACACAGAGAACGCAGGCGATTTTCACCGCGGCCGCGTTATCAATGCCGATGGCAGGCCCGAACATGATCAGGGCAATGGACATGAGAAATGGAATGGTGCTGCCTCCGATGTAGCCCATGGCAAAGCCCCATGCCGACACCTTATCCATGCGGGATGGCCGGGTTACATCCGTGAGAAAGGAATCATAAAACAGGTTTGCGCCCATCCAGCCGATATAGGACAGGACATATCCGACCAGCATCAGCTGCCAGCGGTCAGTCAGCGCCATGGCCAGTGTAAAGACAAGACCACCCAGCAGAAAACCGCTGAACAGTTTTTTCTTCATCCCTTTGAAATCGCCGATGGCACCGAGCAACGGTGCCATCACCGCCATGATCAGGGTTGCCGCAGAGGTTCCGTAGCCCCACCAGATATCACCGGAAGCACCGGCCTGTCCGGCCGCAGAAGCGAAATAAATCGGAAAAATGGCGGCTGTGACAATCGTCGAATAGGCGGAATTCGCCCAGTCATACGTAATCCAGCCGCGTTCCTGGCGGTTGAACCGCGCTGAGCCGGATCGGTTGAGCCGAAGAGCCCGATACAAGCCGGCCATCGGTCAGGTACCAAATTTCCGATACATGATCTTACTTGGATTGAACCGCTTCATCGAAACCAGCATACGTTCATCCGGTTCAAACAGAACCACGGTCCGGCGGCCTTTGTATTCAGTCAGCATGAACCAATTCTCTTTCTTATCCTTCAGTTCGGTAAAATCGAAGAGCTGGGGTGAACTGCGCATGGTCTGACGATACTCGTCACTGTCCAGCGGAGCCATCATTTCAATATCACGGGCACGAACGCTGTAAACGCGTTTACGGCGGCGCCTGGCAATGATCGAGTCAATATCAATATCACCGTTCTTCACAATGTACTCATATTCCTTGCTC
>LSQX01011540.1_pt3 | contig 28170 bp, 26 predicted proteins | sample 654561 | NCBI WGS metagenome assembly LSQX01 (sample SAMN04489861, study PRJNA283612) | anaerobic digester metagenome | isolation source: 4 biogas reactors fed with cattle manure at either 37C or 55C with and... | place: Denmark: Kongens Lyngby | collected 2014
GGTAAAGCAATGGCTCTAACTGCTGAAAAACACAGGGTGGAAACTGTGCCGGAAGGTCAAGTTCCGAAAGGTGACATTGTAATAAATACAGATGAATCAATATTTGAAGATAACCGGAATGAAGTGCTGTCGGATACTGAAGAACTTTACAGAAACCTGGATAAGAAAATCGGATGGGTTGATACTCCAAAAACAAAAGCAGTTTATGGCTTTGTAGGTAAAGAGGGTGAAATAAAACTGAAAGATATGAGTATTGAGGCAAAAACAGACTTTGCTACAATTGCTGTCAGCTCTCTAACGGATAATCCGATAAGCAGCTCTGAAAATATGCTTTTAACAGCCGTAGGCAAAGCAGAGAATACCGGCAGTAAATTTAAATTTAATGATGACGGTACAGCTCAACAACTTGAAGTTGGTAAAGGGCCTGTTCTGATTGAAATAATTGAAGCTGTCGTAAAAATTAAAACTGATAAAAGCAATCTTCGTGTTATGTCTGTAAATCCTCAGGGATCAATTACCGGATATATGCCTTCAGAATATAAGGATGGCGTTTTCAGTTTCGAAATTGGAAAGGAGTTTCAATCTATGTACTATCTGATACAGAGCCTTTAATATTTAAAGGAGGCACAAAAATTTATTTATACGATAAAGGGATCAAACCTAAACCTGTAATCTTTTAAAAAGGATTAATAAATGTAAATTGCTCTACAAAGCTGTGAATTAATTTAATACATTTTATAAACTATAAATTTAAAATTATGAGTACTGATAAGACTATTTCCGGCTTTAACCGCCGTGACTTTATTAAATCAGCAGGCATGGCTACTACCGGACTTGCCATGGCTCCGGGCTTTTCGTTTTCAACAGTAAATGCGGGGAAGAAAATCCGTATAGGATGGATAGGAATGGGAGGCCGCGGTGTTCAGATCATGCGTTCGGCTCTTGCCACTGGTTTTGTAGATGTAGTAGCTGTATGTGACATATTGGAAGAGCGTAACACAATTGCCCAGAATATAGTAGTAGAGGCCGGCCAGCCTAAGCCCGAGGCATATGGCCGCGGGCCAGAGGACTGGAAACGTATGATGGACCGTAATGATCTTGATTCTGTTATATGCAGCGGGCCACTGGATTTGCATGCTGCCAGTATGATAAGGTGTATGGAGAAAGGTATTATAGGTGCCAGTGAGCTTCCCATATGTGATGGTATAGAAGAAGCATGGGAGCTTATTGAAGTTTACCACCGTACGGGAGTGCCGTTTATGATGTTGGAGAACTATATATATCGAAGGTTTGAACAATTGATAATGAACATGATTCACCAGGGAATATTTGGAGAAATATCTCATTGCACTGTAAGTTATATGAATGAGAGCCCGTATATTATGTTCGATGAGGATGGTAACTTATTGTGGAGGGGGAAGGAGCGTGCACTTCGCAATGGTAACCAGTATCCGACACATGCCGTGGGCCCTGCTGCCAAATGGTTAGACATCAATCGCGGCGACAGGTTTGAGTATATGGTATCAATGGGTAGCCGCTCATTGGGCTTAAATGAATATGCAAAGAGAACACTTGGAGAAAATCATCCCTTTTCCCACAAGAATTGGCCGTTGAATGATGTAAATGTTACATTGGTTAAAACTTTTAAAGGGATAAGTGTGGCTGTGGTTTATGATGCCATACTTCCGCGCCCGGGAGAATATGTGCAGCGCATACAAGGAACTAAGGGCTTGTCGTCCGGAACACTTGGTTCAGTACATATTCAGGATCGCAGTCCTTTTAAGAAATGGGAGGAAGCTAAGCTTTATTATGATGAGTTTGATCATCCCAATTGGAAGAAGCATGGTCAGACAGCCGGAGCATACGGCCATGGCGGTGGTGATTATATAATGTTTATGGATTTTGCCACAGCCGTGATCAATAAACGCGATTTAACTGTTGACCCTTATGATGCAGTAACCTGGAGTACATTTAACGACCTTACAGAAACTTCAGTGAACAATAAAAGTCGCCCGGTAGATTTTCCGGATTTTACATTGGGTCGTTGGCAAAAGCGTAAGCCATTACCGGATGTAGCAGTCTGATAATATGATTCAAGGTAGCTAATACAGTAAAGTTAAATAGTGTATTATGAAAAAATATTAGTATTATTATTGTTAAGTATGGCAGTTCATCTCAGTGGGCAGGAATTAAAAATAGGCGATGAGCATTTGAATGGTATAGTGTTTTATTTGTATAAAGGAGAGGATGGCAAACAGCATGGATTGATAGTATCGACCAAGGAGGCTCAGCTGCAGTGGCAGAATCCTGTAAGTTTAGTTAATGCAAGTAGTACAGTTGATGGTCCGGATAATTATAAGTTGATGACAAACAGCCCTGCAAAGGATTGGATCATTTCCAATTTCGGAACTGAATGGTATCTTCCCACACTGAATGAATTGAGCCTGATCTGGGTAGCCCGCTTTACGCTTAATGAGACTCTTGAGAAGGGCAATCACACTCTTTTGTCGGAAGATGGTTATTACTGGTCGAGCCGGGAGCGTGGTGAAAGGTTTGCATATTTTTTTAATTTTGAGGATGGAGATCCTTATGCTTACAGTAAAACTGTTAATTATTCAGTACGCCCGGTAAGGGCGTTTTAGGCTTCTTATTATCTGATAGACTATTTTAATTTAGTCGGGAAATATCAGACATAATAAATATTAACCAATAAAATAAAAAATGATGAAAGTAGGCAACAGTTATAGATCAGACACTATTTCAAGGCGTAAGTTTATCGGGACAACAGCTGCATTAGGGAGTATTGTTTTACTTCCCGGAGGTTTGACATCGTGTAAGGGCTCATCATCCGACAAACCGGATTCTAAATTTGCAGGTGTTCAGATAGGGGTGCAAACCTATAGTTTTCGCAGTATGCCTTTTAGTGCAGAAGATATATTGGGCTATCTGCTTGATTGCGGTTTAAACACATGTGAATTGATGGCAGACCCGATGGAACAATTTGCAGGCATACCGCAATACCGGGGGCCATCTTATCCCCGCGGGAAAGAGCTGACCGATCAGCAGAAAGCTGAATTGGAAGCTGCACAATCAGAGTTTGCCAAAGAACTTCGCTCATGGCGTAGCTCAGTATCGATGAATAAGTTTAAGGAGTTGCGCAAGATGTATAATTCTGCCGGTGTGGATATTCATTTATCAAGATTGGGATCTCCAACGTGGTCAGATGAGGAGATTGATTATGCGTTTAAGGTTGCAGATACACTTGGAAGCCATGGGCCTAAATGGGAGTTATCACTTGAAGCGGTGGAACGCCTTGTGCCATTTTGCAAGAAGTACAAAATGCAAGCCCATTTGCATAACCACTATCAGGTGGCAGAGCCGGGATTTAGCTATGATACTTATCTTGCATACAGCGACCGGCTGATGATAAATTTTGATCTTGGTCATTATGTGGGCAGCTTAGGCAAACACCCCAATGAGATAATAGAGAAGTACCATAACCGGATAGTAGCAATACAAATAAAGGATAAAACAGGACCGGATTCAGATCCGCCTAACACTAATATGCCTTACGGACAGGGAGATACTCCTCTTGCTGATATTTTGCTGCTGCTTAAGAATAAGAAATGGCCTATTATAGTGGATATTGAGCTTGAACATAAGATACCTGAAGGATCAAATGCTGTAATTGAGGTTAAAAAGTGTATTGAATATTGTAAAAATATTCTATTGGCATAAAGATGGTTTAATCGTTCTATGCTGAACCATACAGGAGAGGAAAATCTGACATGCGAGGTTGAAATATCCGGTATTTATTGTAAAATTATTGAATGTCAGAGTTATAAATATATTTTTTAAATTAACAATTATAGTAAAGATGAAAAATTTAAAAATTTTAATTTCTATTTTAATCTTTTCAGCTTTGTTGGTTATAGTCAGTAGCTGTGCCGACATGAAGCCCAAAGAGGATGCCACTAAAATTGTTGCAGTTGACAAAACAGGAGATCTGACTATTGGCTGGGCACAAGCTGATATTACTCCCGACAAACCAGTCCTTATTGCAGGTCAGTTTCATGCCAGGGTTTCCGAAGGAGTAATGGATCCGGTTACTGCAACAGTACTTGTGTTTGAATCGGGGAGCGGAGAATCTTCAGAAAAGGTTTTTCTGATCAGTTGTGATCTTGTGGGTATTAGCGATGGTACCCGGGATGATGCAGAAAATAATCTTCGGAATTCAATTCGCAGTAAGATCAAAGAAAAAATTCCCGAAGTTATTGCTGAAAAAATCTTCATTAATGCAACTCATACCCATACAGCACCATACTGTAACACAGCTGCCGGTTCACAAGAGCTTTATGGTATCGACCTTGAAGTAATGTCTCCGGCAGAATGTATTCAATTTATAGCTGGAAAAATAAGCGAAGCTGCAAAACAGGCATGGGAAGGGAGGGTTCCCGGGGGAATAAGCTTCGGTCTGGGGCATGCTGTTGTCGGACATAACAGATTACAGGCAGACCTTCGGGGCAAATCTCAAATGTATGGCAATACCAATAAACCTGAATTCAGCCATATAGAAGGATATGAAGATCACTCTGTGAATCTTTTATATACATGGGATAAGCAGGATAACCTGACAGGTGTGGTGGTTAATGTAGCCTGTCCTTCCCAGGTCACCGAAGGGTTATTTGTAATAAGTGCCGACTATTGGCATGATACCAGGGTTGAAATACGCAAACGGCTTGGGGAGGATATATTTATTTTACCACAGTGTGGTACTGCAGGAGATCAGTCTCCACATATTATGATTGGTGCAAAAGCAGAAACCCGGATGCAAAAGTTAATATTTCCGGAGTTAGAAAATGTTGGAGACCGTACAATAGGGCTTAGAAAAGATATTGCAGTCAGATTAGCTGATGCTGTTACTTCTGTATTGCCTTATATGAAGGATAATATAGATTGGAACCCTGTATTAAAGCATAAGTTGGAAATTGTTGAACTTTCAAGACGTCTTATAGGACCGGAAGATGTTAATGAAGGAAAAAAAGAGGCAGAACAGTGGGAAAGAGAGTATAATAAACTTTTAGATGAGGTTACAAAAAACCCTGCCTTAAAAGAGAAGCCAAGGTGGTATACACAAATCACAATTGCTCATACCAGAATGAACCGGGGAAAAAATGTTAAGGATCGCTATGAATTGGAAAAGGTTCAGCCAAAGATGCCTGTTGAGGTTCATATTCTTCGCATTGGTGATGTTGTAATAGCAACAAATCCATTTGAATATTATCTTGATTACGGCATGAGAATTAAAGCACGCAGTCCGGCTATTCAGACTTTTCTCGTTCAGTTAACCGGTAGCGGAACATATGTTCCTACAACGCGTTCAATCCGGGGTGGCGCATATGGAGCTGTGCCGGCAAGTACTTTGATAGGGCATGAAGGGGGACAGGAACTTGTTGAGAGAACCGTACAACTGATCAATGACATGTTTTAATTATTAACTAAAATATTTTAAAATGAGTGTTAGAAAATTTTTACCCATATACCTGATATTTCTTTCAATGGGAATGGTTGATGCTGCAGGTCCTATGGTTAGCCTTGCAAGGGAATCCTTTGTCCTTTCCATTACTGTTGCAACATTGCTTCCCTTTTTAGGGTATCTTATGTTTGGTTTGCTGTCAATACCAATGGGGGTTATCCAGGATAAAAAAGGGAAAGTCTTTATTTTAAATCTGGGGCTTATTATAATGTTCATTGGTTTGCTCATTCCTGTTTTATCAGGCATGTATGGTAAAATGGTGGTTGACCCCGGTTCAATGGGGCAATTCTATAAAATTTTGCTGGCGGTTCTTTTAATAGGCGCCGGTGGCGCAATTATGCAAGTTGCAGGGAATCCTTTTATTCGTGATATTGCCGAAGAAGGGCAATATTCTAAATACCTGTCAAGAGCTCAATCGTTTATTACAATAGGATCATCAATGGGATTTTTAGTGCCTACGATTATGTTTAATTTTTTTAAACTCGACTGGAGTATACTCTTTCCCGTAAATGCAACAATCGTGTTAGCAGCAATTTTATGGTTTAATTTGTCAGAAGTAAAAGAAGTAAAGCAGGAAAAAACTCACCATGCAACATTAAAATCCTGTCTGGAATTACTCAGGAATGGATATGTCCTTGCAATGGTTTTTGGAATATTTATTTATTGCGGCGTTGAAATTGCCCTTGCTTCCCATGCACCTATCTTGCTAAATGATAAATTCAATATATCTCTTGAAAAAATGGGATTGCTTATAAGTTGGTCACTTTTTTATCTCCCTATTTTTTTAGGCCGCTTTTTTGGTTCCTATATAATGAAAATAATTGCTCCAACCCGTTTATTGATTTATACAGGATTGTTTGCTATCATAGGAATATTGATTATTCTTTTTACCAATACATTCACGATGGCACTCATTGGTATTTTAATTGTAGGATTTGGCTTTGCCAATGTTTTTCCTCTTATTTTTTCACTTACAATAGACCATATGCCGGAGCATCAGAATGAATTGTCCGGATTGATGGTAACAATGATAGTAGGGGGGACATTTATCCCAATGATAATGGGAAGTGTAGCCGATCTGACCAATATAACATTTGCTTTTATCGTGCCATTGGTTTGCCTCTGTTATGTAACATTTCTTGGATTTATAAATTATAACAAAAAAATAGTAAAATGAAAAATTTAGCAAAACTGCGTTTTTTGGATTTGGGGAGGTAAATTCCCCACAAGACTTAATTAGAGATATGTGTAATAAAGCAAGAGATGAGGTTAAATCTCTTGGTATTGAAGTGGTATCGACCGACCATATTACTGATGATCCTGAAGGTGTTGACGTTCAAAGAGCTATAAATGACTTGAGGGATAAAGAGTTTGATTCTATTATTATATGCCTTGCCGGTTGGATACCCTCACATTCTGTTATATCAATAACCGAGGAGTTTAAAGATAAACCCATGGTTTTGTGGGGGCTGGCAGGGGAAAGAGATGGTGACAGAGTTGTAACCCCTGCCCCGCAAGCCGGTACAACCGCTTTAAGAAAAGTGTTTGAAGATCTTGGCTATAAATTTATATATATTTATAACGTTATAGGTAAACCATCTCCTCTTGATAAAATAAAAAACTTCATACTTGCCGCTTCAGGATCAAAAGAAGTCAGGAAAACAAAAGTTGGAATGATGGGTTTCAGGGATATGAAATTATATAATACTTTATATGAAGGACTTTCCTTAAAAGAAAAAACAGGAGTAGAGATTGAGTATTTTGAAATGCTGGAAATGCTCAATGAAAGTAAAGAAGTTGATCAGAATGAAGTACAACAACTTCTGGATAAAATCAAAAAAGAGTGGGTATTCACAAAACCTGTTGATGAAGATTTCCTGAAAAACGGTATTTCTTATTATCTGGCAGTCAAAAAGATAGCTACTTATAATAAATTTAATGCCATTTCACTCAAGGATGTTGACGGCATGAAAAAGATCATGGGTATGCCTCCGGCAATGATATTCATGCTCCTTTCCGATGAGATGAATCTTTGCACCATTCCGGAAAATGATTCTATGGGGGCTGTAACTCAATTAATTGTAAAACAATTAACAGGACAGTGCGCTGCATACCTCGAATATTATGAGTTCTTCGAAAAGAGTGTCCTGATGGGTGTCCCCGATTTCGTTCCTGCAGAAGTAGTTGATGGAAAAGTAACAGTTACCGGTGCTGCATTCGGCAATATCAGCGGAGGAGTTTTGAATATCTCAAAAATGAAAACCGGTAAACTGACCCTTGCCAGGTTATCAAACACTGGTTCTGAATATACAATGCATATTGACAGAGGAGAAGGAAAGCTTATAAACTGGGAAGAAGCAGGATGGGACTACCCTGCCCCACAGTTGCCAAGCCTTGAGATATTTACTGAATCACCTGTGGAAGAGTTTGCTCAAAAAATTTCAGGCCAGCACTATATAATATCTTATGGCGATAACACCGAGGATGTTGAAAGACTATTGTTATATAAATGATATAAAAGTCGTATAAAAAGGCCAGATATGGATATTAAAAAATATGACGCTGTCATTGCCGGGTATACATGTGTTGATATGTTACCCGGTTTTAAAAAAACCGATAACTTTAAAAGTTTAAATGACATTCTGATCCCGGGCAAATTAATAGAGATCGATGGGATGGATTTTGTATTGGGCGGACTTGTGCCTAATACCGGATTGGCAATGAAAAAATTTGGGAAAAAGGTATTTCTGAATGGATTAACAGGTGATGATTCCATTGGCATTATAGCTGAAGCAAATTTAAATAAATATGGTGCTGCAGAAGGTATCCAAAAGACAAAATCATCCGGCACAGCCTTTAGTATTGTTCTGGCTCCCCCGGGGATAGACAGGATATTTCTCGAATCACCCGGGTGTAACCGGATTTTTGATATGAGCCATATAGATTTTGAGGCTGTTGCAAATTCTAAGTTATTCCACTTCGGATATCCACCTTTGCTCAGGCAGTTTTATCTGAATGACGGACAACAAATGGCAGAGATGTATTCAAAGGTGCAAAATATGGGAGTTGTAACTTCACTTGATTTCAGCCTGCCTGATCCTGATAGTGAATCGGGTAAGGTGAACTGGCCTAAAATAATGGAGAACACTTTGCCTTTCATTGATATTTTTGTACCCAGCATTGAAGAGGTTATTCAAATAATGATGCCCGGAAAATATGCGGAGATTAACTCTTTATCTGGTGAAAAAGATTTTATTGATGTTGTATCTATTGAGACTGTCAGAGAGATAGGTGAAAAAATTATTAATGCAGGAGTAAAGATACTTTTAATAAAAATGGGACATCGCGGAGCCTATCTGATTACAGGAGACATATCAGGAATAAATAAAACCGGTAGTATTAATTTAAATCCTGCAACCTGGAATTATCAGGAAATTTTATGTGATGCTTATCTTGTTGACAGTTCAAAATTTGTTAATGCATCCGGCGCCGGTGATAGTGCAGCAGCAGCATTTCTTACAGCTTTGCTTAACGGGGAAGAGCCCGATATGGCTATAAAATATGCCGGTATGGCAGGAAAAGAAAACCTTTATTGCCGGGATATTTACAGTGAGTTAAGTGATTGGAACCGGTTAACGGCAAAAGTTGAGAAAGAGGATGTTGATCTTACATTTTTTAACTGATTTTTATTAACGAAGTAGGTTTAGCGGCCTGAAAAACCTTTCAGGAAAAATTATTGTTATATATCATTATAACTCTTTACAGGTCGGCTTGCAGGGAATCGAACCCTGGACCCGCTGATTAAGAGTCAGCTGCTCTGCCAACTGAGCTACAAGCCGTATCAGGCGCAAATGTAATATTTTTTTTTATCAGTAAGACAAGGCCACTCTTATAAAAGCACTCCTGCCGGGTTCAATACTTATTGAGCCCCTGTTTGTCGAAAGATGATTTGTATAACTTCTGTTTGTGATATTATCAATTCCGGAAAAAAACTGTAATCCGGCATTGCCAATTTTAAATTTTATGGTATGCAGGGCCATACTTAAAGAGTAATACCCGCCGGTTGATCTTTCACCCGGGGCAATTTTTTCCTGTTTTGATGCACTTGTAATTGCTATCTCTGTTGAGCCCAGTTTAGGATAGGTATAGCGTATTCCTGAATGCCCGTTTAAAGGGGGTATCCGTGGAAGATTTTCTCCACTGTCCCTGTTTTTGCCCCGGACATATGCTCCTGATGCAAATAGTACAAAGTTGTCAACGAAATTATAATCAAAGCTGAAGTCAAAGCCGTAAAGAAGAGCTTTGCTTAAATTTGTACTTATTAATGCCGGCAGGGTATCCGGTTTGCTTTCTGAAGTAAGAGTAAAAATAAATTCTCCCGGAATTTCTGATATCATATTGGTAATAGCATTCATAAATATACCTGATTGTAATGTAAATGCCGGGTTCCAGACTCTTATTCCCAAGTCTGCAGAATAGCCGCTTTCCGGCATAAGTGAGGGGTCACCCAGCTGAACAAAATTGCCTAAGTCGATATATTTAAAACGTTCTTCAAGCGAAGGGGCCCTAAATGACCGTGCCAGGTTCATGGAAGCATCTGCATCTTTTCCCAAAGAGTATAGCAGGCCTGCATTGGCACTCCATGAAGAGCTTTGTTCACTTCCTTTTTTAAAGGTAAGCCTCTGTGTTGGCGGAGAATCATTCCTGTCACCATTAACAATAAGATAATCAACGTCAAAGCCTTGTTCGTTATTGATCCATACTCTGTCAATTCTTCCTCCTGTTATGAGTGTCAGCCGCCCGTCAATTAAGCTGGCTTCATCCTGAAAGTATAGTCCGGCACTATTGAATCGTGATTCAGGAATTGGTGTTTCGCCACGTTCCATGTTATTGGTTTTAATAATTTGTCCCGCCGGATTTAAAATATCTACCCTAATATATTTTTCCCTGCTGGTTGTCAGCTTCCTGCCCCAGACATCTACACCGGCGATAAATGTATTTTTTTCTGTAAAGTTCCATGTACCCCGCAATTGAGCTCCGGTTGTCAAATGTTCACCCGTAGGAGTTACTAATACCGGAGTTGTTCGCTGGATATTGTTGTTGGGAAGGGCAGCTTCCGTTACTGTATTGGGTTTCATCGATACATCTCTAAGTATATATTGCGTGAAATAGCTAAGCTGCAAAGAAGAAAAATTATCACTTATGTCGGTAATTTCATACCCGGCATTGAACAGATGCCTGCCTATATCGGAATATTTAGCTTCGGCAGGTCCCGGAAATGCTTCCCCTCCGGGAATACCTACATCTGAACTCCGGTTACGTTGATATTGTATCTTCAGCTGATGATTTTTAAAAGGCTTTATACCTGCTTTTGCCGATAAATTATTTGTTGTAAACCGGCTGTTAGGCAAAATACCCATTGGGGTATTCATATCTCCTGCATCAGCATAAGTTCCGCTGACTCTCAGATACCATTTCCCGGCTCCCGTGCTGACCGCGGCATGATTGGAAACTAAGTTGTTGCCCGAGGTATAGCCGGATATGATATTTGCAGAAAAGAAAGGGTTGTCTTTAAAATAGCCGTCTTTTGTGATTATATTGACTATTCCTCCCATTGCACCGGTTCCATATAAAGATGATTGGGCTCCTTTTATAACTTCAACACGTTCAATATCATTTATATCTGTCATACTAAGCGAGGCTGTCAGGTCGGTTGCTGTTTCTACACGGTTTCCATCTACCAATATTACTAAGCGATTTTCATCTAACCCTCTGATGTTTATACCGGTTGCCCATATTCCATCGCTTTTCATTGCAATACCCGGCTTGGTTTTCAGCACATCAGAAAGTGTCATGGATAAATTTTTCTTATAATCGAATGCTCCGGCAACACTCATGGTAGCAGGTAATTTCCTTATTTTTCGGTCCATTCGGAGACTTGAAACAATTACTTCTCCAATATTGATATTGGTGGTTGAAACTGTATCGGATTCATTGAAACTTTCACCTGAATCTATACTTTGTGCAAATGAGCCTGTTGTTAAAAATAGAGAGCAAATTAAAGATGACAGCCAAAATTTATTCATTTTTCTTATTTTTTAAAAGTACTGATTTAAGCTGGATCCCTTTTAACCGTCCCAGCTGACCGGTAAGAGAACCAATCTCATCGGTAGTACCTTCAAGAACAAGAGAAATAATACTCTGGCCATTGCTTCTTGGCAATCCCTGTCGTCCAATTATAATTTGAAAATGTTTTGAGATAATTTCATTCAGAAGCTGAATGTTTTCAAAATCTTCTATCTGAATCAGTACAGTTCCTATTCTCTTTTCCATCAGAANNATCAGAATACCTCCGGATTAGATTGTTAATTACATAATTCCTTGATTTGTAGTTTATTACAAATCTCAGCATAAATATGGTTTTTTGTAGAGGCAAAAATATTCATTTTTTTGTGAAAAAGTAATAAAAAAGCTGCCTGATGTTATTAAACATTAATAGAACATAATGTTGAGGTTATAAAAACTCTTTTTGACACAGTGGGTTAGTTAATTTGAATAATTTTGCAGAAAGCTTTTATTATAATGCTTAGAGTACCATTTTTTTTAATAACAGTAATACTTTTTACGGGAGCTTGCACAAATCTTGTTCAGGATAAATACAGGATTGCGGTTTTAAAGGGACCATCCTCTATGGGTATGATCTATATGATTGACAGCCTGGCCGGTAATGGAGAGTTAAATACTAAGGTGGATATTTTTGATGAACCGTTACAGGTCAGGAAAATGATTTTAGAGGGCAGTGCCGATTTTGCCGTTTTACCATCAACTATGGCTTCTGTTTTGTATAATAAAGGATTTGACTATAAACTTGTTGCTATTCCTGTTTGGGGTACACTCTATCTGTTTGGCAGTGATAGTACAATATTAAGCTGGAATGATTTAAGAGATAAAAGAGTGTATTTAATGGCCAGAGGCATGACTCCCGATATTCTTTTTCGTAATCTTTTAAATGAAAATGGGATTAGGCCTGATAAAGATATTATTCTTGATTACGGCTTTCCGACACACACCAGCCTGGCCAATGCCGTTGCTGCAGGTAAAGCTCAACTTGGAGTTATCTCCGAGCCTTTAGTAAGTTTAGTGATGAGTAAAAACAGAAATATACACCCTATATTTGATCTTAACCATGAATGGAAAAGATTTAAAGGCATATCTATGGCACAAACTGCTTTTTTGGTTAAAAACAGTTTGATTACAGATAACCCCGGTTTGGTTGAGCAAGTTATTACGGCGTATGAAAGCTCTACCCGGCGCGTTAATGCAGATCCTCATCTTGCAGCAGAATTGATTGTTAAGTATGGAATTTTACCTGATAAGGCTTTAGCTGCAGAATCTGTTCCAAGGTCAAATCTTAAATTTGTCAGAGCTAAAGAGATTAAAGGAGAGATTAATACCTATTTTAAAGTATTTTTTGATATGGATCCCGATATTATTGGAGGAAGGTTACCGGATGAAAATTTTATTTACTAAAAATCACTATATTGGACTTGCCTCGGTTTTATCAATTTTGGCAGTCTGGAAGATATTGGCACTATATTTTAATTCGTCATTTATTGTACCCCATCCCGAAGATACCTTTTTAACCGTTATCAGGCTAATTGGCAGCAGAGATTTTTTATTGGTGGCGGGGGCAACAATTGTAAGGGGCTCTATCGGTTTTGTTATCTCTGCTATTTTGGGAATAAGTGTTGGTATCGTTGCAGGTATAAGCAGAGGGTTTAATGCATTTATCAATCCTGTTTTGGTAACAATACGCTCAACACCGGTTATTTCACTTATACTTTTGGCGCTTATATGGTTCAGTTCCGGGATGGTACCTGTTTTTATTGGTATGCTTACCATGTTTCCCTTTATTTGTACCAATGTTGTTGACGGTATAAGGAGCGTTGACCGGAGGCTTATTGAGATGGCTATGTTTTATAAGGTAGGCAGCAGGAAAATTATAACCGGAGTCTATATCCCTGCTATTTTGCCTTTTATAATAAGCGGTGCATCCAGTGCAATGGGGATTGGATGGAGGGCAATTATCATTGGCGAAGTTTTAAGTCAGCCGCGCTTTGGTATAGGGACTACTATGCAGTCGGCACAAACTTTTCTTAATGTCGATGTTGTAATAGCCTGGACCCTAATTGCAGTACTTATAAGTTATTTTTTCGAAAAAATAATCAGATGGAGTGAGCATAAAATTGTAATCTGGAAAGAGAAGTGATGGGAATGGAGATAAAAAGGTTAAATAAAAATTATAACGGTTTTGACTTATATAAAGATTTCAGTCTGAGTTTTCAGGAAGGTATTATAACTTGTATCCTTGGGCCGTCAGGGTGCGGGAAAACCACTTTGCTGAATATTATAGGCAATATTACTGTTCCTGATGATGGAGAGTTGATTGGTTTTGAGGAGAAGCGCTTTTCATATATTTTTCAGGAAGCCCGTTTGTTGCCATGGAAAAGTGTAAGAGGTAACATTGAGTTTGTTATGAGTGGTAATCTATCGGCTCATGAAAGACATGAGAAGGCTTCCGGATTTATTCAGCTTGTTAATCTTGAGGGATTTGCCGATTATTATCCTTATCAGCTAAGCGGAGGTATGCGTCAGAGGGTTTCTATTGCAAGGGCATTTGCCTGTCAATCGGATATAATTTTGATGGATGAACCTCTTAAAGGTTTGGATCTTCCGCTAAAGCAGAGTATGATCAGATGGTTTTCACAAATTTGGAAAGCAGACAGGCGCACTGTTTTATTTGTTACTCATGATGTTGATGAAGCTCTTTTGTTGGGTAAGGAGATTATTGTATTTAGCCGGCCACCTGTAAAAATAGTAACTCATATGAAAATAGAAGAGCCTTTAGAACAGAGGTCTCTTGAAAATAAAATGTTTAAAACGATGAAGCAGGCATTGGTAAAAGCCTTGGAAGCTTAAAAAGGTAGTTAAGGCAGGTTGTTGAGATTTTCAGAGCCTGACAATGACCGGTTTACTCAACATACTTTCATTTTTAATTCTGTCGACTACAGAAACGCGTACTTCATACCTCTTTTTTCTTTGATTAAACCTTGGAAATTTATAGTTAGTCATATTCCTGCTTAATATAGTATAAATAAAACGGGGATCATTCTGATTAAAAAGCTCTCCTTTTTCATTAATATATATTACATATTGCCATGGGCTATCCATTATGTTGACATCTTGTACAGCTTGCCATTTTATTTTATTTCCTCTTTTGACGATTTTTTTGACCGGGGGTGGTATTTGATTGTCAATCCACGGCATTGGTGGGATAAGTGCCGGATATTTGTAATAGTTATTAAGAAGGGAGTCCTGAAAGCCTGCCAGATTGCGGTTAAAATGTTTACTGCTATAGAAGGCAGAACCGGAGATACCTTTATTCTGCCTTATGATTCTGATCTGGCCCGGGAGTTCTCCGGCTGATCTCCATTCCGGTATTGTGGAGTTAATGTCGTGCTTGTATATTGCATGGCCTATATATACAGATCTGTCATATTTATGCTGTTCCCACCAGTCGGCCAGGATTTTAAAATCAACCTGGGGATGTCCGGCCTGCCAGTATAGTTGAGGCATTGTATAATCTATCCACCCTTTTTGCTGCCACTTTATTATGTTGGCATAAAGATGATCGTAATTGGTTGTGCCTGCTTTAGTGTCAGACCCGCCGGGATCATCTGCCCGGTTTCTCCAAACACCAAAGGGACTTATGCCGAACTTCACCCATGGCTTAACAGATTTTATGGTATCGCTAAGCATTTTAATAATAATATCAACATTTTCACGGCGCCAGTCATTTTTATTTTCCGGAGAAAAACCACGGCTGTAAAATGAAAAGGATGCAGTATCCGGGAACTCATCTTTGAGGGGGTAAGGGTAAAAGTAGTCGTCGAAATGGACAGCATCAATATCATAGCGGGCAACTAAATCTTTAACTACCTCTACTACAAACCGGCGGGTTTGAGGTAATCCCGGATCAAAATAGAGAGAATTTCCATATTTAAGAACCCAATCAGGATTTTTAAATGCAATATGGTTTCCGGCCAGGGGCTGGGAGTGATTAAGTGCCACTCTGAAAGGGTTAAGCCAGGCGTGCAGCTCCATATTTCGTTTATGGCACTCTTCGATCCAAAACAGGAGAGGATCGTACCAGGGCTCAGGTCCTTCACCGGGGGCTCCCGACAGATACCTTGACCATGGTTCGAGGGCCGATGGATAAAATGTATCTGAAGAAGGACGTACCTGAAGTATTACTGCATTCATACCAAGTAATTGGTTGCGGTTAAGGATGTTGATCACCTCTTGTTTTTGAATCTCAGAAGAGAGTCCCGGTTTTGACGGCCAGTCAATATTGGCAACCGTTGCAACCCATACTGCCCTGAACTCCTGTTTGGGATTGGTTTGTGCTTTTGCCGGCAAAAAGCCAAGAGTAAGGAGAAGAATTAAAAAGGAAGATCTCATAATATGCAAATATTTAATTTTACTATATATGAATAAAAGAGTTAATGGTTTTAAAAATTCAGATATTTTTTCAGAGAGCTTCATTATCGCGCCTCCAGATACCAGGTACCCGGGTAGGCTTCAAATTTTATAAACTTATTATCTGCACTTAAAAACTTAATTCCTTCAACCAAATTTTGAGAATCTCCTTTTTGCCAGATAAGGCTGTCATTAGCTTTGATAACTGATACAGGAAATAATTTATCAGAGGGAATTCCCAAAATTGCTTTCGTTCCATCCGGTACTGTAATTTTCATGGAAAAGGAGTCATTTTTATTAGTAAGGCTGAGGGAAATCAAGCCATCGGGTGCAGGCACTTCGGTTGTAATTTTTTTGAGGGGTCCCATTTGGGGAAGTACTGAAAATATTTTAAATCCTGCTGACAGAGGTGCAACACCTGCACTATATTGACATAATAAAGTGAGAGGCCCGCCTGACCAGGCATGGTTATATGTCCATCCTTTCATGGTTAGGTCCCATCCCTCCCACAATGTAGTAATATGGCTGTCAATCTGCTCCATATAGCGGGTTTTAATTCTTTCTATTGCCTGATGGGGCACATCCATTAAATAGAGAGCTTCGCCTACATATTTTTCCATATAGGGACTTGCATGAAATTCATGTTTAAGTATTTTCTGAATATCAGGATAATACTCTTCCTTTGCCAGTCCTGCCACTACTGCCATAGCATTTGCACGGTCATCTGTTTCTCCTGCATGGCCGGGTGAGTGGTATTTATTGCCGGTCCAAAATTGTTTATTGAAATTATCTTCAATAGATTTCATTTTTTGTTCATAGCCGGGTATGTCGGCACTGTTTCCTGAAAGCCTTGCCATCTCTACCCCTGCTTTAAGTGCAAGATAAAGAAAAGCATTTTCAATTACCGGCACATCTTTATTATCTCCCCAGTCAGTCCAGTCCCATCCTCCTGCACGGTGAATTACAAGTCCGTCACTGCCAATTTTCCATACACCCAAATATTTTTTTACCCGGGGATAGAGGTCTTCAATTGTTTTTTTGTCACCTGAGTAGAGGTAGTATGTCCAAAATCCGTACCAGCCGATACTTGCAAGCATTTGCCGGGGTAGTTCCCTGTCGTAATAACCTTCATGGGGATTTTTTTTAAACTCTTCAATGTCGACAACCCTTCCGGAGGGTACCGGTGAATATATTGTGCTGTCAGCCCTTTGCCAGAGCATAAGCTCATACATAGCCTTTTTTGCAAGTTTTGGCCCGTTTTCAGCATCAAAAACATAGAATGCCTCACCTAATTCATTTACGGCATCTCCCCACCATTGGGCACGTTCCCGGTCGGGGCAATCCATATAGTTATCACGCATTGTAACATAAAGTGTCCTGACTGCTTTTTTATATAATATATTTAATTTTTCATCATCACATTTAAAGGAACCGCTAAACTCTGCATTATATCCTGTTTCTCTGTATTTAAGTTCAATAACTTCAACTTCTTTGGGAATAGAGTAGATCATTTCATGACCGTTTAACCATGAAAGTGATTCAAATTCCTGTATACCCTCTTTGGTGATATATTCGGCCCGCAAACCCGGATTATTTCCTATAATATAATTATCAGTTCTTATATCAATTTTTATTCCGGCAGGTGCTTCTATTTTCATATAGGGTGTTGCCTGTATATTGGCAGGAAGTTTTGCAATATATTTTCGTCCGTCTTCAGAATTATCTGTTACATTAACCTTTTTATAATTTAAAAGCCCTGAATTTTTCCAGTGAAGTATAGGCCGCAATATCAATTTATTCCACGGACCGGCAGGCGGTTTCCCGAATGTTTTTGCTGTTTGCCAGCCGGAGTCATCATAGTTGGTTTCTGTCCAGCCCGGAATATCTTTATTGGCATCGAAATGGATATTTTGTTCTGGCAGCCGGTAGTTTGGATGTGGTTCTTCTGTTTTTCCATATGCAGGATGAATTTTTACCCTCCATGTTGAGTCGGACACAAACCTTTTACCATTAATGTCGGCATCAAATATCAATCCTGCTTTGCCGCTGTTGTTATGTGAAAAACCATGTTTGCCAAAATACCAGGTTAGCAGTGAGATTGAATTTTTTCCTTTTTTCAGGAAAGAATTTATATTTAGTGTGTCGTAGTAAGTATCTTCCGGTGTAGGTCCTCTTTTAAGTTGTCCCTCGAAAAGTGCCATCTCTCCATTTATCCACAGCCAGTATTTGCTGTCGCATGCAATTTTGGCAATTGCAGTTTCAGGATTGCTCTTTATGTTAATAGTTTTTTTGAAACAAATCCATGAATCGGGTTCCGCCTTTTCCGGTCCTATCCATTGTGCCTCCCACTCTGCAGTTTTTTTTCCGGTACATGAAAATAGCAGAGGAATGACCAGCAGATAAATTAATTTTTTCATAGCTGTGATTTTTTATGGCTTTTATTTAAGTTGATATACTATTGGTTTTGCAATATCAAATAGAAAAATGTGCTGAAAGTGGGAATTTACAGTATTTTTGCTTATAAACTCAGATATAGTGTAATTGTTTATCTCGTAAAGCCGGTCTGATGTGATTACGAGCCAGTAGTAATTGAGTCTTTGTTTTTTGTAAAGCTTTAATTTCTCCTCTTTTTTTTTGACTGAAGTAAGGATATCTCCGGTTATATTTTCCGATATTCCCAGGTTATTTGATCTTTCCCATATTGAATATTTTAGTGCGGGGTGTGAGACTATTAAGATTTGATGCAACTCATTTTTTAGATTATTGTTGGTAATAATTTTAAAATAAAGTTTTTCCTGTTTTATATTTTTAGCAGCCCTGTAAATAGAGTTAACTGCTTTTACAGCAGTTATCAGTTCTTTTTCATGGCTCACAAGATGAGATTCAGAAAAAAGAAATTTTGCAAAAATTTTAAGGGGAGAAGATTTTTCAAAAAGGGTTTTGGCTGTTGCAACTATTTTTTCACGCAATTGAATCTGTTCAATCTCGTGATGGTTTAAAATTTTGGGATTTTCGGGGTTTAGGCGGGTTAATTCTATCCCCAAATTGTTTTTACTTTTCATTTTGATTATAAAATCGGGCGACTCGGAAGGAGTTATTCTTCCATTTGGAAAGTTTGCGAAGCACTCTTTGAAGTAATTGATCAATAAAATTTCCAGTTGTTTTTTTTCCGGTTGCATCTACCCATTTTCTTCGAAATTAATAAAAAAAATAAAAAAAGCTGCCTGTTGCCGGGCAGCTTCTGTTTAATTTGTCAAAATATATTTAATCATTGAGAGTATATCTTTCGAACCCTGTTACAGTTAATTCTTTATCATGTTGAGCCAGATAATCCTTTACAGATATTTTAGCATCTTTGATAAATGCCTGCTCCAATAGAGCCACCTCTTTATACCATTTTATCAGTGAACCCTGAGCAATTTTTTCCAGCATTGCTTCAGGCTTACCTTCCTGCCTGAATTTTTCTGTTGCTATTTCCAGCTCTTTTTCAATTATTTCCCGGGAGATAAGGTCTTTGCTTATGGCAATTGGGGCCATGGCAGCAACCTGCATTGCCACATCTTTTGCAACTTGTGTATCTACATTGGCTTTGTTAAATCCAACAAGGGCAGCCAGTTTATTTCCCGGATGAATATAGCTGATTACCATTTCGGCATCTATCTTTCCATAATATGAAAGGTCAAGTTTTTCGCCTATTATACCTGTTTGTTCTATTACCTGATTTTCAATCGGCCTGCCATCCAGGTCAAGGTTTTTCAGACTATTCAGGGTTTCGGGTTTTTGCTCCAATGCAACATTGAGAATACTATCTGCAAAGGCAATGAAGTTTTCATTTTTAGCAACAAAATCAGTTTCACAGTTTAATACTATGATTGCTCCAAATTTGTTGTTTTCTGATACTTTTGAAAGAACAACTCCTTCAGTAGCTTCTCTGTCGGCACGTTTGGAGGCAACTAATTTTCCTTTTTCGCGGATAATCTCAAGGGCTCTTTCAATATTTCCGCCGGCTTCCTGAAGTGCATTTTTGCAATCCATCATTCCCGCACCGGATATTTTGCGAAGTTTTACTACGTCTGCTGTTGTGAAAGACATATATTTTTATTTTTAAATGGTTTTAAAACGACAATATCTTTATTTAGTTATCGACCTCTTCTTCATTTTCTAAATCATCATCCCGGTCATCATCAAGATCCTTGCCGATACCTTTTTCTTCAAATTCAGGTACAATCTCTTTTTTGATTTTTTTTCTTACTTTTTTACGGGGTGTTTCAGTGTCGTTTTTATCTTTTTCATTTTTTCTTTCATTTAACCCCTCCCGTATTGCTTCTACCATTAATCCTACAATCAGCTTGATTGATTGAGATGCATCATCATTTGCCGGTATGACAAAGTCAATTCCATCAGGATTTGAGTTTGTATCAACAATAGCAAATATTTTGATGCCCAACCGCTGAGCTTCGCGCACAGCAATTTTTTCTTTCATAACATCCACTATAAACAGGGCGGCAGGGAGACGGGTCAGGTCAGATATACTGCCAAGAATTTTTTCCAATTTTGCCCTTTGCCGGGTAATTTGGAGTTTTTCTCTTTTTGAAAGGTTATCCCAGCTGGGCTCTTTCATCATTCTGTCTATGGATATCATTTTTTTTACAGCTTTCCTGATTGTTGGAAAGTTGGTAAGCATACCTCCCGGCCAACGCTCGGTAACATATGGCATTCCTACACTCTTAACAAGGTCAGAAACCAACTCTTTAGCTTGTTTTTTGGTAGCTACAAAGAGAATTTTTTTTCCAGACTTGGCTATTTGCCTCACTGCAGCGGCAGCCTCGTTAATTTTTACTATTGTTTTTTGAAGATCAATAATATGGATACCGTTTTTTTCCATAAAAATGTACGGTTCCATAGAAGGGTTCCACTTCCTTTTGAGGTGTCCGAAATGTGCACCTGCATCTAATAATTCCTGAAAAGTTACTTTTGGCATCTGTTTACTTTTTAAAGCAACCATTGAGTAGTCCTCTTTTTTAGGGAGTCTCAACAGTTTTAGATCCATTGATATAAATTATAAATAATGATATTAACGTTTTGAAAATTGAAAGCGTTTTCTTGCTTTTGGTCTTCCCGGTTTTTTTCTCTCCACTTCGCGCGGATCTCTTGTCAGCAATCCTTCAGCTTTCAAATCTTTTTTTAAATCTTTGTCAATTTTCAGAAGGGCTCTTGATATCGCCAGACGCAATGCTTCTGCTTGTCCATTGATACCACCGCCATTTAAATTTACTTTGATATCGTATTTGTCTGCAGCTTCAGCTATATTTAATGGCTGTGTAACAATATACTGTAAATTGATTATGGGGAAATATTCTTTATAATCACGATTGTTAATTGTGATATTACCTTTGCCTTCGTAAAGGTAAATACGTGCTACTGCTGATTTTCTTCTTCCTATAGTATTTACTACTTCCATATTTTTTAATTATTCGTACTTAAATCAACAACTTTTGGTTTTTGAGCTTCATATTTATGCTCAGGGCCAATAACAACATGCAGATTGCGGTATATTTGCCTTCCCAGCCTGTTTTTGGGCAACATCCCTTTTACTGCTCTCTCTATCAGTCTTTCAGGATATTTTGCCAGAACTTGTTCGGGGGTCTGTTTTCGCTGACCTCCCGGATAACCACTATAGCTAAGATATATTTTGTCGGTCAGTTTTTTGCCTGTGAGAAGGATTTTTTCGGAATTGATAACGATAACATTATCACCGCAATCAACATGAGGGGTGAAATTTGGTTTATGCTTGCCCCTCAGTAATTTTGCAACTTCACTGGCCAGCCGGCCAAGAACTACATTTTCTGCATCAACAAGAACCCACTCTTTGTTCACTGTGGCTTTATTTGCAGAAATGGTTTTATAACTTAATGTATCCACTCGCACTAAATTTTTATTCAACATTTAAACACTTTCTTACGGATATACTTAGCCTGATTATTGTTTACAAGCTTGTTATCCGTAGAAAATCAATCTAATACATACATAATATAAGTACGGACAATAATCGGGACTGCAAAAGTATTTTCTTTTTTTGTATTTGCAAAAAATATCTTTCTTTTTTTTATTTAAAAACAGGACATTAAAGGATGGCTTTTTGAATTAGGTTTCCTTATTTTGTGCTTAATTAATAAAAATACAAATGGTAAAAAATAGTCTTTTTTTTAAATTTCCGGGAAAAGATTTTTTAATTGATTGGTATAAACAGCAGAGTAATTCCGGCTTGCCTGATGTTAACGGACATATTCATACTCCTCACTCATTCAGCGCTTTTGAAAATATAGACCAAGCTTTTCAAATTGCTAAAAATGAAGGCGTTAGTGTCCTTGGGATAAATGATTTTTATACAACTGACGGATATGAAGAGTTTGCCGGGAAGGCTGAAAATTATAAAATATTTCCTCTTTTTAATATTGAATTTATGGTACTTCAGCCCCATTTGCAGGAGTCAGGAATCCTGGTAAATGACCCTAATAATCCGGGGCGGACATATTTTAGCGGAAAAGGGTTACGGTTTCCGGTAAAAATGAGTAACTACTCTTATAAGAAGGTGAAAGAATTACAGAAGGAAAGCAACCGGCAGACTTATCAAATGGTTTGGAAACTAAATACTTATCTTAAAGATAAAAATATTGATCTGCAATTTGATCCTGAAATATTACACAGCAGGTATGCAAAAAACCTTTTTCGTGAAAGGCATATTGCAAAAGCATTAAGGCTTGCAGTTTTTGAAAAAGAAAACACTCCCCGGGGCAGAATGGAGTTACTGTCAAAAATATTTTCAGGGAAGGAGGTTAAGTCGGGGCTGGGCGATAATGCCGGTCTGGAAAATGAGATCAGGGGTAACCTTTTAAAAGCCGGCGGGCCTGCATTTGTTTCTGAAGATCCAAAGGCGTTTTTTACAATGGAAGAGGTTATAAGTATAATTACTGATGCGGGCGGCATCCCTTGCTATCCGGTACTTCTTGATAATACTCAGGGTGAATTTACTCATTATGAGGGTGATAAAGAATATTTGCTAAGTGAGTTAAGAAAAAATGATATATATGCTTTGGAGCTTATTCCGGGCAGAAATGATTTCAGGATTTTAAAAGAGTTTGTAAACTTTTTTTACAAACGCGGTTTTGTTATTACTTTTGGCACAGAGCATAACACTCCAAAGCTTGATCCTTTGAAAATATCCTGCAGGGGGGGTGAGCCTCTTGATGAAGAACTTAAAAAAATTAATTATGAAGGAGCTGCCATAATTGCAGCTCATCAATATCTTACAGCCATAGGAGAAGAGGGATATCTGAAAAGCATAAAAGCAGGATTGAAAGAGAAAGAATATTTTGCAGAATTGGGAAAAGCTGTGATTGCCTGGTTTTGCAAAAGTTAATTTTAAATAATTGTTAAGATGACACAGGAGTTAAAAGATTTAATAGAGATCTCCGGATTTTACGGACGAGATAAAGAGTATGTGATAGCAGGAGGAGGTAATACATCTTTAAAAGACGGGTTGAATTTATATATTAAAGCCAGCGGTATTACTCTTTCTTCAATTAATGAAGAGGGATTTTGTCTGCTTGACCGGAAAAAGCTGAATGAGATTTCAACAATGCAGTTTTCTCAAGATCCTGTGAAACGTGAAAATGAGGTAAAAAATGCGCTGATGAATGCCCGGAGAGATACTGAATCCGGATTGCGGCCGTCGGTTGAAACTTCCTTGCATAATCTTTTCAGTTACAGGTATGTGGTTCATACACATCCGACGCTGGTTAACGGATTGATGTGCAGTAATGAAGCTTCAGAAAGATGTAGAAGCTTATTTGGTGAAGAGGTTTTGTTTGTCCCATATTCTAATCCGGGCTACACTCTTTTTATATTGGTTGCAAAGGAGGTAGAAAGATATAATAAGAAATTTAACAGGGACCCGCAAATTGTGTTCATACAGAATCATGGTGTGTTTGTTGCTGCAGACACTACTAAAGAGATAAAAGATATTTATAAAAAGATTATTGCCGTAATAAAAGATGCATATGATCTTTTTCCTGTTGAAAATGAGATACCTGTGTCCGAAAAACTGGTTGAAATAGTACCTGCCGTACGAATGCTGTTATCTGACGATATAATAAAGTCTGCAACAGCTTTTAACAGCTCGTCAATATCAGAAATTATTACCGGCAGAGATTCATTTATCTTTAATCTGCCGGGTCCGTTTAGTCCGGATCAGATAGTTTACTCTCTTTCGGAGTATCTTTTTATTGAGAATAGTGGTACTTCAGAAGAGATGATTTCTGAGATCGGAAGGCAGATAGAAGATTTTAAAAACCGCAAGGGTGTTACCCCGAAAGTTATATTCATTCAGGGAGAAGGAGTGATAGTAGCTGAAGATTCAGATATTTTAACCGGATATTTGAAAGATATTGTAAAAGATTTTTGTCGCATCAGCCGTTTATCACATAATTTTGGAGGACCTCACCCCCTGACATCTTCACAGGTACAGTTTATTGAAAACTGGGAGGGTGAGAGTTATCGTAAAAAAGTTTCTGTGGGAGCGGGAAGTAAAGGAAGGTTAGTAAATAAAATTGTGATAGTTACCGGTGCTGCTCAGGGTTTTGGTGCAGGTATTGCCGAAATGCTTTTTGCAGAAGGTGCCAATATAGTGGTTGCAGATCTTAATGAAGCCAAAGGGGAGGAGTTCACCTTATCTTTAAATAAAAAACCTTTAAAGAACAGAGCTTTTTTTGTAAAGGTAAATGTTGCTGAATCAGCTTCTGTGGAATCGATGATCCGACAGACAGTTTTTCGTTTCGGGGGGTTAGATGTTTTGATATCAAATGCAGGCATTCTTCATGCAGGAAGCCTTGATGAAATGGAACAGGCAACATTTGAACTTATGACCAGGGTGAATTATACCGGTTATTTTATATGTGTAAAATATGCCCAGAAAATTATGAAGATTCAGCATAGAATCAAACCTGATTACTATATGGATATTATTCAGATCAACTCAAAATCGGGACTTAAAGGGAGTAATAAAAATTTTGCTTATGCCGGGGGTAAGTTTGGAGGTATTGGCTTAACCCAGTCATTTGCTCTGGAGCTCATGCCATTTAATATAAAGGTTAATTCAGTATGTCCCGGCAACTTTTTTGATGGTCCTTTGTGGAATGATCCTGAAAAGGGGTTGTTTGTACAATATCTGAATGCCGGTAAAGTTCCCGGAGCTAAAACAATAGCCGATGTAAAAATGTTTTATGAATTACAGGTGCCTGCGCGAAGGGGATGTAAACCTGAGGATGTTGTGAAGGCAATATTGTATATTATTGATCAGGAATATGAGACAGGCCAGGCTGTTCCCGTAACGGGGGGGCAGAATATGCTGAAGTAGGTATAATTAACATAAAGGGGTTTAGAAAATAAAATTAATAAAATATGAAGACAAAAGCAGTTCGTTTGTATGGAAAGGAAGACTTGAGGCTCGAGGAGTTTGAACTTCCAAAGATAAAAGATGATGAAATTTTAGCTAAGGTGGTATGCGACAGTATATGCATGTCAACCTACAAAGCAGCTAAACAGGGTTCTGACCATAAGAGGGTACCGGATAATGTAAGTACCAACCCGGTAATGATAGGCCATGAATTCAGCGGAGAGATCGTTGAGGTTGGCTCACAGTGGAAAGATAAATTCAGCCCGGGACAAAAATTTTCAATTCAGCCGGCTATCTATTATGAGGATGGACCGATGGGAGTGCTTAGTGCCCCGGGGTATACCTATCCATATATCGGAGGTGATGCTACATATGTGATAATACCAAAGGATGTATTAGTACAGGATTGTCTTCTTGAGTATAGCGGCCCCGGTTTTTATCCTGCATCTCTTGCTGAACCGTTAAGTTGTGTTATTGGTGCCATGCATGCAAATTATCACACAAAGCCGGGCTCTTATATTCATCAAATGGAAATTGTGGATGGCGGGAAAATGGCTATTCTTGCCGGTGTCGGTCCCATGGGGCTTGCTGCCATAAATTATGCAGTTAACAGAAAGGACCGTAAGCCGTCACTTCTTGTTATCACCGATATTGCCCAGGACCGCCTCGACAGGGCAGCTGAAATTTTTCCTGTTTCATGGGCTAAGGAAAATGGTATTGAACTGATTTATTTAAATACGGGAAATGTTGCTGACCCTGTGGCAGAGCTTAAGAAGATTTCCGGCGGTACCGGATATAATGATGTGTTTGTTTTTGCTCCTGTTGCTCAGGTGATTGAACAGGCAGATGCCATTCTTGCATTTGACGGATGTCTTAACTTTTTTGCCGGGCCTACAAATCCGGACTTTACTGCTAAACTGAATTTTTATAATGTTCATTATGCAGCAACTCATATAACAGGTACATCAGGAGGAAATAACGATGATATGATGGAAGCGCTTTCCTGCCTGAGTAAGGGACTTGATCCGGCAGGATTGATTACCCATATTGGCGGCCTCAATGCCGTGATAGAGACAACCTTGAACTTACCCTCTATTCCGGGCGGGAAAAAGCTTATTTACACACATAAAAACCTGCCTCTGACTGCAATAGCAGATTTTGAAGAGGCCGGGAAAACTGATCCTTTGTTTGCAGAGTTGGCAAAGATAGTTGCCGGAACAAAAGGGTTATGGAACTTGGAAGCTGAAGAGTACCTGCTTAATAATGCTCCGGAAATTTAGTATAGCTTAAGCACAGAGCCTATTTGTAATACAGATTTTTCATTCAGGTCATTTAACCGGCATAAAGAGCTGATTGTTGTTTTGAACTTTCGGGAAATTTTCCATAATGAATCCCCGTATCTTACTGTGTAATGCTGAGGTACGGGGTCTCTGCCTGCATAACCTGCAGGCTTTGACAGTTGATTTAATTCAACGAGGTTGTTGGTTACAGCTACTTCATTTCTGATGGTACCATTCTCAAAATCAAATACTAATTCAGGATCAAAGGGTTTATTGTTTTCTCTTATTTCAAAGTGCAGGTGGCTGGTTGTTGCTCTTCCTGTGCTTCCGGCAAGTCCGACCGGTTGTCCCTTTTTAATATTTTTACCCGGACCGGTCAGTATCAGGGATAGATGAGAATAACTGGTTTCAATATTGTTGCCATGGTCAATTACAACCATATTCCCATATCCGTAATAGTATTTTGCACGGATGACTACTCCGTCAAATGAGGCATATATAGTGTCTCCTTTATTCATTTTAATGTCAGTGCCTGTATGTACTCTTCCTGAGCGGGGGCCAAATTTGCTTATTACTTTTCCACGGCAGGGGAAGGTAAATAGTTCCGGTAAGTTGTGGTTTTCTTTTTTAGCTGTTTGCTCATAATATAGCATATCTCCGGGAAGAAGTTCGGAATCAGGAGCGATAAGTAGCATTGAGTCAAGTTCCAATATGGTCACGGGATTATTAAAACCGGGAAAGATAAGTAAAGAATCAGTGTTTTTATATTGTGCATGAATGGTATACAGGTTGATAAAAATAAATTGTAAAAAAAACAGTACCCTCATTTTTTTATTTTATAAGCAAATCAATTTAAAATTTTGCAATTCTGCAAATTTTTTTTGCTTAGCTGCGGCTTTCAGCGATTATCCGGCAATCTCTATTATCAGCCCATCTTTAGCCCGGCTCACTTTTGCCATCTTTAAGGTGGTGAGCCTTTTTACTGCTTTATCCCACTTTTTATTGCTGAGGCCTGTCAGAGCTTTAAGTTCATATAGATCGACAGGTGATTTTTCTTTAAGAAGGTTATAAATAAGCTTCTCCTCTTCGGTCAGTTCAACTGCTTTCTTCTCGGGCTTCATTTGCGGGAAGAAAAGGACATCCTGGATAGAAGGGCTGTTGGTCATTATCATTGTAAGCCTGTCGATACCCATTCCCATTCCCGATGTAGGGGGCATCCCATATTCAAGGGCTCTTAGAAAATCATGATCGATAAGCATTGCTTCATCGTCACCTTTTTCCTGTAACCTTAGTTGCTCTTCAAAGCGCTCTCTCTGGTCTATCGGATCGTTAAGCTCTGAATAGGCATTTACAATTTCCTT
>LSQX01214233.1_pt1 | contig 28167 bp, 21 predicted proteins | sample 654561 | NCBI WGS metagenome assembly LSQX01 (sample SAMN04489861, study PRJNA283612) | anaerobic digester metagenome | isolation source: 4 biogas reactors fed with cattle manure at either 37C or 55C with and... | place: Denmark: Kongens Lyngby | collected 2014
AACTTATACCTGCAAGTCAGATATCTTATTTTTAAAATACGATAATTGAAATCCCCCCCCGAATAGGGGAGGGGAGAAGTCGCTTACACAAAGTTGGGGTTTTCGTGTAGGTAGTCGTTAGCTAACTTTGTTAGTTTGTGCTCCAAAATCGGTTCTTTAAAGTTCTTCACAGATTTTGGTGATTGTCTGGTTTCTAGTATTCTATCTTCCGGATTTGCTTCGTTTACATAGAGCAAGCTAAAAAAACAGATACTTCTGCGGTGGGTTTCTAGTTTGTTGTCTGCAAAATCATAAAAGAGTTCGTTTTCGCCAAAAAAGTTGGCAAATTCGTTGCGTTGCTTGCTCATATAGGCAAAGGTGGGTTTTTGCCTTTTGTGTTTTATTGTTTTTGCCTTACCATTTTTTTTAAGTTTGTGGGTCTGCAACAAATTATAGCCTGAAAACTCCTCATTTAGTCCTGCTGAAACTTCGTCTATCCTATAGTTAGGGTTAAATTTGATTTGCCTTAAACTTTCTGTGTTGTTTTCTAAATCATCAATTAAATAATACACAAACTCAAAGATTTCAATGTTTTTAATTTTTGAGTTGTTTTCTAGGAAATCCAGCCCTTCGTAGGTAATTTCATAGGAGCCAATTTGTTCATCCCTTTCTCTTAGCAAATCATTTTTAAGTAAAAAGTGAAACTGCATGCTAACAAAGCTATTTTCATCTACACCCAAAAAGTTGCAGATCTCAGCGTGTGTAGTGATATTATTCTTCACTAGCTCCAAAATAATGCGACTAAAGCGATCAACTTCTAGGCTTTTTTCCATGGCTATCTTTTGTTTACACTCCCAAAAAGGAAGGTAAATGTCAAAGATTTTTTCAAGTTTATAGCCTTCGGTTTTGTGGTAATCTTTGCACAAATTCCACACTTTTTTGTTGCTTATATTGGCATTTCTGTTTGATTTTGTGTTTTTCATTGAAAAACCTCCTTAAGTTCATGGAACACTAGACCTTGTTCTTGTAGTTCTTGGGTAATTCGTTTCAGTTTAAGTTCTGTAAACTTGCTAGTGGGGTTTAAAGTGGCTCTTTTGATCAAATATTCACTGTCTCCCACTATAAACAACAAGCGTTTTACTCGTGAAATGGCCACATTAATGCGTCTATAATCATCTAAAAAGCCGATATTACTAGCACTTTTACTGCTACGCACTACATCGTAAATAATAATGTCTCTTTCAGCGCCTTGAAACTTATCTACAGTGTTGATTTCTATCAAAATGTTGCGTTTTTCGGTGCCATCTGGGGGTGTTTCTACTTCTACAAAGTTTTCGTAGTGGTACAAATTAATGCTGCTTTTTAGTAACTCCACTTGTCCGCGATAGCCAGCAATAATCCCTATTGTAAATGGTTTAGCTTTGGTTAAATTGTCGCTATAAGCCCTATTTAGCTCAGTTAACAGATCTTTGAGGGCCTGTACATTACAATTGTTTTGGCGTTTAAATTTATTGTTATTGTCGTAGGGATCTTTGCGTTTTGAGGTGCTATAAAACACAATGGAAGTGTCTTTTTTTAGGGGTAGTTCATGGTGTTTTTGCCGGTCATAATCAGGGATAACTGTTGTTTCGGGGTTTTTGAGTTTGCCATCATAAAAGTACTTGGAAATCAGCGCACCCACTTGTTTAGGCATGCGGTATTGCACATCAAGCATTTTTATATAGTTGTGCTTACTTTCATCTTCTTCAAAGGCTAAAATCAGCTTTTCAAATAAACTTTCTCCAAAAGTTTTATCCATATCCAGGCCATTATCTTCTAATTCCTCTTTTACCCATTTTTTGATGTCTTTTTCTCTTGTTACAACAGGGGGGAGTTGTTTGTGATCGCCAATCATCACAATGTTTTTACCCATATTTATGGGAACTAAGGTTTCTGCAGGTGCAGCCTTACTGCTTTCGTCCATAATCACATAGTCAAAGCGTAAATCTTTGTATTGAGAGCTGGCTATATGAATACAAGTAGCTCCTATTATGGTGCTTTCATGCAACATAGCTTCTAAAAATTCTTTCTCTTCGCTGCCATTGTTTAGTTTAGGTCGGTTTTTTTTAGCCTTGGTGGTATTGCCTAAAAGTGCCAACCAGTCTCTTTGAAGGTCTTTTAGTGTTAAAAACTCACTGCCTAAAGTTTTGGCAAAGATTTTTTGCACATCCTTAAAATTTCTAGTTTCCGCAAAAAGATTTTTTAGATAATTTTGACTCTTTTTCAAGCGTTCTTGGAATTTTTCCCAGTCATTTTGTTGATTTAACAAGGCGTAAAACTCGTAAAAATCAACGATGATTTTGTGTTTTTCTTGGTCTGCAAATCGGACAGAAAAGTCTTTTGTAGATCTTTCTGCGGTGCTTGTCACCCAGTTTTTTAACTTGTTTGCGTAAGTGTTAGGCACAATGCTAGCATTTATGTTTTTATTGTCCATGGCGTGGCTACTAGCCAAGCGCATATAATCGAGCCCTGCTTCTTCTTTTTGGTTAAGTTCTTCCAGTTTTTCTAAAACATTATCCACCGCTAGGTTAGACTGCGAGCTTACTAAGATTTTAACATCTTTGTCTCTTTCCACCAGTTGGCGAATTATCTCCACAATCACGGTGGTTTTACCCGCACCAGGAGGTCCTTGAATAAGGTACACGGGTTTGTGGTTCAGGGCTTCTAAAACTGCTTCTTTTTGAGTTTCGTCGTTTTTTAGATTGGAGTTATAAAGTTTGTCACTGAAGTTATCATATTCTTCTGAAGCTAAATATGCTTGCGTAGGCATTGCAGTGGTCTCAGGGGTGGCTAATATGCTACACAGGGCGGGGTTTTCCACATCAAGAGTGACAAAGTTGTTGCAGGCTTCTATTTGTCTTTTAAATGGGATTGTTTCTGGTATTACATTTTCATATAGTTTTCCTGTGCTTTCAATGGCATTAATGCTCAAAAGCGGATCTTTGATGATAAGGTAATTTTCTTTGGGGTGGTAATCTAAAATCTTGCCGATTTTAGATTCTTCAGAGTTAGGGTCTTGATAATAAAGGCTTAAATCCTCATTTTTCAAGTTTTTTATTTTGTGCCAATCTTGTTTAGAAGCGTTTTCTAAGTAAAACTTTATATTATCACCATGAGTATTTTCTCTATGGTTAAAGTTGGCGCTAAAGGCATTTTCTTCAATAAACCTAATTTCTTGTTCAGGCAAAGTTTGCCAAATTTTAACCTTATGGTTTTTACTTTTATTGAGCTCTGCTAAGCTGTTATGGGCTTCAAATTTTTCGGTGAAAAAATCCACGCAATCAAAGTTTGAGTCCTGTGTAGTAAATGCAAATTCAGCTAAAAAAGCCCTGTCATTGCTTATTATTCGGTCGTGTTTTTCATGGCGACAACCGTTAAATGGGATAAAAATATAGCCCCTTTCGTCAACAAAAAACCTGCCGTGCCATTCATTGGTGCTAAATCTGCCGGTAATTTGTTCTTGACCGTTAGAACGCTTATTTTCCACCAAAAACCAGGCGTTTTCATTCATTGAATTTACTAACTCTTGGAATTCAGCTTCGTGTTCGGCTTGGGTTTGTACTTTGATTATTTCATTGTAGTTGAGGTTTAATAGTTCCGGTGTTTCTATGGGTAATTGTTCTAACAATTCCATTAAAATATGATATTTCGCAAAACGATCAGTGCGTTTAGCAGCTAGTGCTGTTTGCAATATTTTGTTTAATTCGTAGCCTATATAGTAAGTGTTGTGAATATGAACTTCAAAGCTTTTGATTAGCGCATAGATGTCATCTTGAAAGTTTGGTCTAGGTCGGGTGGTATCGCTGAGCCATTCTACTACATTGGGGGCTAAATATTCCTTTTCCAAAAGATTTTCAAATTTAAATAGCTCATAAAGCCCAGCATAGCGAGTTTTAAGTTTTTTCTGAGCATTTACCACCATGTATCTGGGGCTAATGATATAGTTTTCCCGTTTTTCCATTTTAAGTTCATTTAGACCTTTGCAAATCTCTTTGAGATCGTGCATATTTGCGGATTCATAAACTTCTTCTAGGCTTTGGCCATCAGTGTTTTCATAAACTACAAAGTAGCATTGGGCTTTATCATCAATGCCAGTGTCCACAATTTTTTGAAATCCTGGAATTTCTCGGTTTATTAGCGGTTTTACTTCGTTTCGTAGCAGTCGTTCTACCATTCTGTCGTAAGGCTGATTCTTAGCAATGCTTAGCACTTCATAAATTTCGCCTTCGTCGTTTTCTGCCAACCATAAATTTAGCTTGGCATTGAGTTGCTGTAATTCTTGTATGATGGTGTATTGTCCTATTCTTTCCATGTTAATATCCTCCTTATTGCTGGTCTATGGCGGTGTTAATGCCATTAGTGATTATTTCAACATTGTCGTGGGGGCTTTCTATATGCACCCATTTGCTTTCTTGTTTTAAGCCGGCGTTTATTATCCTAGTTGCGGTGTGTGATATGCGTTTTTGTAAAGAAACCACAATTCCAAAAGTGCCGTTGTTAAACCTAGCGGTCAAAGCTTTTAGTTCAGAGTTGTTGGGGGTGTGGCGCTCCACTTGAATGTGCTCAATTTTTCTGCCACAAGCTTTTTCCAAAGCGTCTTTTTTATTGGGGTTTCCTCCCACCAAATAAATGGAAATTTCCTCATTTAAGGGTTCTGCTTTGTTGNNATGGTTTTGATTTTTTGGGTTTTTCTTCGCTTCTTTTTGGGTTTATTTATCCGGTTTTTTATTTTTTTTCTATCGATTTGCAAAAAGCTAGCGTGATATTCTGAATTTTCTAGCCAACTGGGTTTATCTTCTGGTGAAACTCTCACTAAATCAAATTCCACCAAAAATAAAGAAGAATCTTTGTATTCCTGAAGTTCTTTTATGGCGTCTCTAGTTTTAATGCGAATATTGTCATGTTTTTTTAAAATGTGTCTTAGCCTCGAAAGCAAATAAAGCACAAAGTGCTTGTCATTGCTTTTTTCAGGATAAGCCTTCATCAAGTTCTTGATTTTTGCAATCTCTTGCTCAGCTTGTTTGTGTGATTTAATAGCCTTGGTGGATAGTCTTCTTTTATTAAGCATTTTAACTCCTTATTTATTGTTAGTTGCTTAATGATTAAGATATTAGAACGAGTGGGGACAATAGGGGACAAGTTGATCTGAGCTGGCAATTTTGAGATTTTTATTTATCTTGTCTCTGTAACTAACTTTTGCATCGGCTTTAGTTAGTGTTTGTCCCCAAAAAGGAGTTTTTATGCGTTATTTCTTGACTTTTATTCTTATAGTTTCCATGTCCTTCGCTTCTGCTCGGTGTGGTAATAAGCGTTTTAGTCGCGAGCTAGAATATATCATGATAGATCAGTGCATGGGTTCCGTCCAATTGATGACTGCTCGTGATTTTAATAGCAAACTTTCAAAATGTATATGCCTTATAGAAGACTTAGCTTGTGATTACGGTGGCAGCGATAGGAAGCTTATGAACTATTACAAAAAAGATAGACCGGTAAAAGCCAGTGATAAACGCTATAATCGGTGCAATGCCATGGTTAGTAAAATCAAACTAGAAGAAGTGAAAGATGCTGGCGAAAGCACTGTAGATAGTAAGTTAGACGCAGTTGAGTCCAAATAAAATGCAAGAACAGGGAAAAGAACTTTTAAAAGCCATAGACGACTATATTGATCTTTGTAAAGAAGAAATAAGACTCCGCAGAAACAAAGATAAGGGGAAAAAGCGCACTGACCATTTCCGTGATGAAAATAGTGCTCCCGACTTCTTAGAAGCTTATAAAGGTAGCCGTCGTTTTGGCTTTAATGCTGTGCTAAGAGATCTTTACGGTGAAGGATTCATAGAATCTTTCAAAGCTTATAGGAAAAGGATTGATAATAGCAAGGCTAGCCAAAGCGATTTCGATGCTCTTCAAAGGTTTTACAACGATATGGTCACGAAATTCCATGCAGGAAAGGTGCATGAACACACTGCGGTGCCCGCTAGCTTTGTGAGCTTACCCAATGAATTTATAGATTTACCCGAAAATGTTGAAAATTCACCTGAAAATATTGTGAATTTACCTGGGGGCTTACTTGACTTCCTCAGTGAAAAGTCTGATGAATTTGACCAAGAAATAGACGCTAAAAAAAAGCGAAAATAAGTTTTAGGGATTTCCCTTAATCATAAAGCATAACTAACTTCTTCAAGTGGTGTTGTCTAATTAGACAACGGTATCTTAATCTAGCTTAGTTATTTCCATATTATTGACTGTTTTTGACCTATGTTTATATGTAGCTGACACTTTGCACATATTATTAGAGGTTAATATGACAGTAAAAAAGATATTCTCAGTAGTTACGGCGTGTTTAGCGCTGGCTACGACTTTTGCCTTTGGGCAAACTTGGACTCAAAGCACCATACAAAATGTTAATGGCATTGACTATGAACTTTGGAGTCAAGATAATAAAGGTAATTTTAATATGAAAATCACTGGTGGTAGTAATGATCCCAATGGCGGAACTTTTGAAGGAACTTGGACTAATACACATAATGTCTTGTTCCGCGCTGGTAAAAAATGGGGCTCCAGTAGCAATACCACCGCAAGAGATGTAGGCAATATTAGCATAGATTTTGAAGCCACCTGGAACTCCACAGATAATGTGAAAATTCTCGGTGTTTATGGTTGGGCTTACTATCCTCAAGGAAGTGTACCCAATAATTTTACTAACCAAATAGAATACTATATAATCCAAGATCGTGGCTCATATAATACTGCACAAAATGCGACTAATGCTCAAAAAAAGGGTGAAGGTACCATAGACGGCATTCTTTATGAGTTTTGGGTGGGAGATCGGTTAAATCAACCTAATCTCACCGGTAATGGTAATTTTAAACAGTATTTTAGTGTGCCTAAAAATACTTCTGACCATAGGGTAAAGGGTAAAATCAGCGTTTCTAAACACTTTGATGCTTGGGATAAAGCAGGTATGAAGATGATGGATTGCCCTTTATATGAAGTGGCCATGAAAGTAGAGTCTTACTCAGGTAACAATCCGAGCAATGGTAGCACAAAAGTAACAAAAAACATCCTTACTTTAGGCGGATCTGGTGGTGGCGATGATTTTTATCTTACCACTAAAGCTTCACCTAATGGGGGAGGCACTATAACTAAGTCGCCTAATGAGAGTTATTATGCCCCTAACGCCAAGGTGCAGTTAACTGCTACTCCTAATTCGGGATGGGAATTCGTGGGTTGGGAAGGAGATGCCTCAGGTTCCAACGCCAGCACTTCCGTTACCATGACTAAAGATCGCAATGTTACTGCAAAATTCCAATTAATCCCTGGGGCAGAAAGCAATGTCAGTGTTATAGAAGATGGTACTTTCCCCACAGGAAGCATTTCCACTGATGATGGAACTGCATGGAAATTAGGCCAAGGTGAACATTGGGGTGGTTCAACTGCAACAGCTACGGTAAGTGGTGGAACAGCAACCATAAATGTTGCCAAAATAGGCGAACAATCTTATCAGCCGCAGTTGGTGCAATATGGTTTGCCATTAGATGAAGGTGTAAGTTATAAGTTAAGTTTCACAGCCCGTGCCGCTGCAGCACGCACCATTGAAGCCTCTTTCCAAGAAGCTGTTGATCCTTGGACTGGTTATGGTTCTAAAGAGTTTGAAATCGGTACCATTGATCAAGAATATGAATATATTTTCACCATGGAAAATCCCTCAGATGCTAGTGCACAGTTTGCCTTTAACTTAGGACAAGCCACAGGCAATGTATATATCAGCGATGTAAAATTGGTTCACACTTCTGGTGGTACAACCATAGTTGGCTCTAAAATAAAACATAATACTCCGGAAATATCTGTGCAAAACCGCGTATTAAACATAATTTCTCCCACAGGTGCAGACTTAAAAGTTCGCATGGTAGGAATTAATGGAAAAGTCCATGCAAATTTCAGTGTAAATCAAGAGACTTCATTCTCTTTAGCTGAAATGCCCGCTGGTTTGTATTACATAGATGTCAAAGGCTCTGGGATGAGTCAAACTAAAGCAATAATTTTGGAATAGTTTTTTCGAAATTATGAAGGGTCTGGGTTTATTAAAGCCCAGACTCTTTTTTTTGGGATACGCGAGCGTACTACTTTGCGAAAAGCTTGTAGCGTTCCCAACTAACTACTCTACAAGAAGCTCGTTGCATTACCCTACTCAATCCCCCGAGAATCTCATCGCATTTCACAAATCCAATCATCCACGGTTTTTTGCGCCCGTTGAGCCATCATTTCTTTGCGTTGGCTTTTGCGTGCTTCGGGAATCCTGGGGAGCAAACCGTAGTTGAAATTCATGGGTTGAAAGTCCGCATTGGGCGCTGTCAAATGATTCACCAGCGATTTTAAACACGATTCTTCGGGAAATGCCGGTACATCTTTGCGGGTCAGGCTGTGGGCCATATTCCAAGCCGCATAATAGCCCGTGGCGACCGCTTCGGTGTAACCTTCGGCGCCGGTAATTTGCCCCGCAAACCATATTGGCGGTAAATCCGGGTGTTTTTGCTTTAATTTCAAATGATTGTCCAACAAATTCGGAGAATCTATAAAGGTATTGCGATGCATGGCCCCCATGCGAGCGTATTCGGCGTTTTTCAAAGCGGGAATCAGCGAAAATATCTCTTTTTGCGTGCCCCATCTGAGGCGAGTCTGAAATCCCACCATATTGTACAGCGTGCCTTGGGTGTTTTCTTTGCGCAATTGTATCACCGCATGCCATCGGCGCCCAGTTTCGGGATTATCCCCCAAGCCCACCGGGCGCAAAGGCCCAAATCGCAAAGTATCTATGCCACGCCGGGCCATTTCTTCGATGGGCAAACACCCCTCAAAGAGCTCCTTCTTCTCAAAAGGCTTAGGCTCCACCGCGTCCGCATTGCGCAGCTTTTCCACAATCAATTCATAAGTTTCTTTGTCCAGCGGGCAATTTATAAAATCAGCGCTTTCGCCTTTGTCCCAGCGATTGCGGAAATAAGCGTGCTCCATATTTATGCTATCAAATTCCACCACTGGCGCAATGGCATCGAAAAAATGCAGTTTTTCCGTACCCAAGCGGCTAAATAAATCCTGAGCTAGCTTATCCGAACTCAAAGGCCCAGAAGCCACTAGGGTAGGGCGGTCATCTTCCAAAGAAGTTACTTCTTCTCTATGCAAAGTGATTAGCGGATGCTCAGTGATTTTCTTGGTGATAAGCTGGGCAAATTCTTGGCGATTTACCGTGAGAGATTCTCCGGCAGGGACTCTAGTGGCAAAAGCGGCTTCCATTAAAAATGCGCCCAGCTTTTGTAGTTCATTTTTGAATAAACCGTGGGCCGAAGTTAATCCCAAACCTTTAAAAGAGTTGGAGCAAACTAATTCCGCCAAATCCGTGCTTTGATGCGCCGGAGTGCCTTGCACCCCTCGCATTTCGTATAAATCCACGCTAAAACCGCGACTGGCCAGTTGCAAAGCGGCTTCGCTGCCTGCCAAACCACCGCCAATCACTTTAATACGGCGCTTCAATTCACCCTCATATTGCGCACGCCCTGAATGTTTTTTGACCACGCTTGGGCCAGCACATTGTGTATATGATCCGGAGCCACTTCTTGAAATTCTCGGCTCACCAGTTCTTCTAAAACTCGTTCCAATTGGCGCACCGAAAGCATGCCCAAAAGTTGGGCTTCCAAAAGCTTGCCATGGGCATCTTTGTCAATAAATTGGCTTTCAGCTTGATGCAAAACTCGCCACTTAACCTTGCCTGGCTGATGCTGATCTAAGTTCATGGCGGTCCATAAACTAATGGCATCGATGTTTTCTTGGCTAAAACCTATAAAAGCTAGGCTATTATGCAGCTCATTCCACTGTTTTGCACTTATTTTCTTGCTTTTGCGGTGTTTTTCCAAAAAAGCAATCACCGTGGAATAAGCTTTTTGCATAGTAGTTTCTTTCATATTAGTGCCTAAAGTGGCGCATGCCGGTAAAGATCATCGCTATGCCTAATTCATCGGCTTTGGCAATGACTTCGTCGTCGCGCACAGAACCGCCGGGTTGCACAATATAGCGCACTCCAGCTTCGTAGGAAGCTTCAATATTATCCGCAAAAGGGAAAAAGGCATCGGAACCCATTACCACTTCGCCAAAAACTTGCTTTTCAAAGTCGGCGATTTCCATATTGGCAGGTAATTCCATCCGTGCCACATTGTCTCGTACTCGAGGTTGGCAAAGTCTTTGGTTAGAATCTATGCGGTTGGGTTGTCCTGGGCCTAAACCTAGCACTTGGAAGTAGCCCGGAGCATATTCGTAGCCCATAACTATGGCATTAGATTTGGTATGCTTGGTAACCATCCAAGTAAAGCGGGCCAGGGCATCTTTGGCGGCGGGAAATTTAGCTTTAGTAACGCATTCCCATTTGTCCCAAGTACCCACATCGCGGTCCTGGGCCAACATTCCGCCTATAACATGCTTATAGACCATGCGGGGGCGGGGAGCTTCGATTTCTGCCACTTGCAATAAGCGGATGTTTTTGCTTTTATTGCGCAAAAATTCCAAAGCTTCGGGTTCAAAACCAGGAGCCAAAAGTATTTCTACAAAACGCCCTTCCATAAATTCGGCGGTGGCCAAATCCACTTTGCGATTACAGGCAATCACCGAGCCAAAGGCCGAAACGGGGTCGCCTTCCCAAGCGGCGGTAAAAGCATCACACAAATTCGCGCCAGTGGCCAGTCCGCAAGGGTTTAAATGCTTAATAATTGCCACCGTGGCCACATCGGTAAATTCCCGCACCATTTCCAGAGCCGCGTCGGCATCTACAATGTTATTATAAGAGAGCTCTTTACCATGCAATTGCTCTGCATTGGCCAAGGAAACTTCGTCTTGACAGTATTCTTGGAAAAAAGTGGCGCTTTGGTGGGAATTTTCGCCATAACGCAAGCTAGTTCCGCTATGAAAGCTTAAATTTAACACTTCTTTGTTGAGTAAAGATTTAGCCAGGGAGCTTTCTTGCCAGCTATCAAATTCGCGAATATGCCCCAAAGCAGCTACGGCTAAGTTTGCCAATGTATCGGAAGATAGTTTCTTTTCTTTATTTAATTCATCTAAAACTGCTGCGTATTGACTGGGCGAATATAAAACGGCACATTTATTACCGTTGCGTACGGCACGGCGTAGCACAGCGGTTTGTTTCAGTTCAACTTGCTCAAAGTCCAAAATTGGTTCGGGGTTGGCGCACATGGCCGAAGCGATCACTATGCCGAATTTTTCTAAATCGGGGTGACAGGGGTTTTGATTGGCAGAAAATTCAATAAGAGATTGCACATTTACGCCGTTTTCTGAGAGTAATTTGTGGTTTTCTCCATCGGAAACGATGTTATAGCCCAGTTGGCTCAAAGATTTACAGAAATCCACCAGGCCGTGGGAGTTGCGTGTGCGTACAAATACATTTTTTTGCATAAAATTCTCCAATAATCAAAAATCATATAAACAACTAAACAGCAATTTAGAAAAAGTTGCCGTTTAGAGTGTATTTATAACAATATTAAGAAACCTGTGCGAAATTATTCTTTTCCAGTTCCTTGGCATTGATAATCAACATTTGCAAGCGGTTTTCCACATTAGCAAAGGAAGTATCGGGGTCATAGTCCAAAGAAAGTACTTGAATATGGGGGTATAAGTTTTTCACCGCTTTGGTTAAGCCTCTACCACTAATGTGGTTGGCCAAACAAGCAAAGGGTTGCAAAATCACAAAGGAATTCACCGCATTATTGGCAGCTAAAGTCATGATTTCCGCAGGAATCAACCAAGTTTCACCGGTATTATAGGTAATATCGATAATATCTTTGGCTGCTTCGGCCATTTCGTAGCAATCTGCGTGGTGTTCGTACCAGCGGAACTTACGGTGAATTTTGTTCACAGTTTTGGCGGCGTGGTCATAAGCAGTTTCTGTTACCGTACCAATAATTCGGTTTAACAAGGGTTTATCTATGGATTTGCGGCGTACCTTTTCCATGCGTACTAGTTCGTCGCGACGGAAAAAGTCAAGCATGCCAGGTTGTATAACTTCCATGCCGTGTTTTTCCAAATATTCTTCTATAAAACCGTTGGAAGAGGCGTGATATTTCATCAAAATTTCGCCGAGTACAGCTACCCGGGGGCGGCGTTCTGATCTATCCACTTCGATTTTATTAAAGGCATCTACGCATTTTTCAAAAGATTTTAGCGCTTTTCTATGGCTTACCGCAGCATCGCCCAACACTTTTCTGAGCCAATACTCATAAACTTCTTGGGTTTCTCCAGGATTAATCTCATAGGGGCGCACTGTGCGTACCATGGCTTCGATGGCATCCATCAAGGGGATTCCCCAGAGTAATTTCAGTCTAAAACCTAGTCCTGCATCAAAACCCGGGTGCATATCTTTGTCATCTACACCCGTGGTGACAATGGGCACATCCACATAGCCAGCTTCGTCCAAAGCTTTGCGAGCTAAGGTGGGGTATTGTCCGGCGCGGCAGTTTTCACAGTTTTTAGCTAAACCCACCGCCAATTTGGAGCGAGGAATTTCTGGATGGCTTTCCAACCATTCCAAGGCTTCACCAATATTAATTTGCGCAGGGAAACAGATGTCGTTATGCACAAACTTCTTGCCTAATTCCACCGCACGGCTGTTGGCCAAAGGCATTTGCACGGTTTTATAACCCTGATGGTTAAATACTTCTTTACATAAGTAGCTGAATCCCACCGACAAGTTGGGAATAAGCACCGTGCGTTTCTTTTTATCATCTTTGGTAAAGGGCGAATGGAACAGCGGCTTGGCTTCTTTGGCTTCTTCGGCAGCTTTTAAGGCACGGCGAGATTTCACTGTTTCAATAAAGGATTTAATGCGTATTCCCATGGGACCGCGCACATCACCTTCATCTAGCTTTAATATAAGCAGTTCTTTGTCGCTTTTTTCGTGCATGACGCGAATAAGTTCATCGCTAATGGCGGCATCGTGTCCGCACCCAAAAGAAACAATTTGTGCTAGTTCTAGGGCGGGATCTTCGGCGTTAATAAATGCCGCTGAAAGCAAGCGGGCGTGGAAGGAGTTATTGACCACCATGCGCACTTTTTTGTTTAATTCTCTATCGTAAATACCCGGTAGAGATTCCAGGGTAAGCACGGGAATACCTTGGGCAGTAAAGTGCGATGCAATATGGTGATTTACCAGCATATCTGCATGATAGGGACGACCGCCCACCACCACGGCAAACTCACCTTTGGCCCGCACATCATCTATTATTTGCTGACCTTCGTTTTGTAGAGTTTCGTAAAACTCATCTAGGGCTTTTTCCGCTAATTTTATGGCTTTTTTCACCGCTTTGGGGGGTAAATCGTAGGTTTCCACCATAAAATTCAAGGTTTCGGTGCGGCGTAGCTTTTCGGTGTCCCAATGTAGAGTGGGCTGATCCAAAGGCATATTGTGCCTTTCCATGGGTTCATCGGAATGATTCACCACCAAGCCGTAGGCTTGTACCACGGGGCAAACACAAGTTGTATCCACATGCTTTTGCTCCGAAGGTAGGGCTATCATCATGGGGAAAAACACCCGATCCACCTTTTTATCCACTAAATCCAGCAAGTGTCCGTGGGCTAATTTGGCGGGGAAGCAAACCGTGTCCGAAGGCACAGAATTTAATCCTTCTTCAAACAATTCATAGTCCGATTGCTTAGAAATCACCACTTTAAAGCCCAAAGCTTGGTATAAAGTCTTCCAGAAAGGCATGCTGGCCCAAAATTCCAGGGTACGGGGAATCCCAATTCTAATGCCATTTTCGGGCAATACGGTCTCTTTGGTCCAAGTTCTGATCAAAAGCTGATTGGTGCGCTTAATCATATCGGGGACGCTGTGGATTTTTTTAGCAATTTGCGCTACTATTTTACGAGTTTCCACATCGTTGGGATCCGCAGTAACTTCACCCCGTTCGCAACGGTTTCCGGTTACATGCTGTGCGCCGTCATTAAAGGTAATAATGGTGCGATTACAGTTATTGGAGCAGAAAGTACAAATTTGTCCAGGCTGTTTGTGCCAGGCAAATTCTTCCATGGAATCCAAGCCGATAAAGGAGCTTTTCCACTGGGGATCTTTGGCTTTTTGCTCTTCTACATACTTTTTGGTGAGTAAAGCTATGCCAATGGCACCCATTTCTCCAGGTCTTTCGGGGCGTACGGGATTCAGTCCAGTATATTGTTGGAAAGCCCTTAATACCGCATCGTTTTTAAAGGTTCCACCCTGCACCACCACTGTGCTTCCCAAGGAATCCAAGTTGCGCAAGCGAATCACTTTGGTAAATACATTTTCGATGATAGAGCGGCAAATTCCGGCGATGATATCTTCGGGTTCTTTACCATCTCTTTGCTCTGTAATAATAGAGCTGTTCATAAACACCGTACAGCGGGACCCTAAACGCGAAGGATTAGTGGATTTAAAGGCCATGGGAGCAACTTCTTCCATGGCAATACCCAAGGAGCGGGCATAAGTTTCAATAAAAGATCCGCAACCCGAAGAGCATGCTTCGTTAAGGATAATCCCTGTAACTACGCCGTCTTGGATGCTTATGGCTTTCATATCTTGTCCGCCAATATCCAAGATAAAGGAGGCATCGGGGCGAATTTGCTGGGCGGCTTCGGCGTGGGCCACGGTTTCTACGGTATGATAATCCGCATGGAGGGCGCTGGCAAAAAGCTGTTCTCCGTAACCGGTACTACCCGCGCCTAAAATGTTTAAGGTGATTTCTTTTTGGCGATATTTCTCTCTTATATCCAAAAGTCCATCTTTTAAAATTTGTAGGGGATCACCTTTATTACTGGAGTAAAATGTATCTACTACGCGTTCATCTTCGGAAAGCAGCACAAATTTTGTGGTAGTAGAACCCGCATCTATACCTAAATAGACATTAATTTCACTGCCGGCTTCGGGCAATTCGTATTCCTCAGGGGCTTTGCTAAATTCTTCTATAAAAGCATCGTATTCTTCGTTACTGGCAAAAAATGGCTCGTTGCTTTCTTCTATATCTTTTTGCCTTTCTTCTACAAATCTGCGCAATGCGTCCAAGGATTTTTCCCGATTGTAGTTGCTTTCGTGTTCGCTGTACATAGCGCCCACACTGAGGGCTGCACCCCAAGAAACCAAGACTTCGGCTTTGTCTGGGAGTATAGCCTCTTCGTCTTTTAGGCCTAATCTTTCTTTAAAAACTGTGATTAAAGTGGGGTTAAAAGTTAAAGGGCCACCTTCAAAAATCACCGGGGCGCGAATTTCCATGCCTTGGGCTAAACCACCGATGGTTTGCTTGGCAATGGCGTGAAATGAGGAAAGAGCAATATCTTCTTTAGATGCCCCTTGGTTGAGCAGCGGTTGAATGTCAGTTTTAGCGAAAACTCCGCAACGACCGCTAATTTCGTAAACTTTGGTGCCTTTGCAAGCCAGAGATTCAAATTCTTCGGTTTTTACCCTTAATAATTCAGCAACTTGGTCTATAAACGCTCCAGTTCCGCCCGCACAAGAACCGTTCATGCGCATATCAGAGGCTATAAGCTTGCCCGTGGTGCGATCTTTTTCAAAGAAAATTACCTTGGCATCTTGACCGCCTAGTTCAATGGCAACTTTGGTGTCTGGGTACATTTTACGCACGGCTAATGCGTTGGCCACCACTTCTTGGACAAAAAATGCGCCCATGGCAGTGGCAAAAGGATGCCCACCGCTTCCGCAAACCGCAACTCTAAATTGCGCTTCGGGATAAAGTTCGTGGGCCTCTTCTAAAAGGCGTGTTAGGGTTGGAGCCTGCATGGCATTGTGCCTTTCGTAACGAGAATGCAGGAGTTTGCCGTTTTCAGGGTCAACGACAGCAATTTTAACGGTGGTGGAACCCACATCAAGTCCCACCCAAAGAGTATTTTTCATGCGAGAATTTTCCATATTATATTTCATAATTTAGGTAAGGATAAAGTATTTGTCATAAAAAATATGCTAGTATGGTTAAAAATCAGATAAACGGCATAAAACGCCGAATATGCAGAAAAAAAGGGCTTTTAACATGAACTTTGGCAAATAATCAGAACTTTAGCTTAGTTTAGTGCCAAAACGCTTTAAATTTCTATTTTTAGTTAGTTATGAAATTAGAAATATACGATACAACATTAAGAGATGGCAATCAGGCTCCGGGCATAAACTTTACTTTGTCCGACAAACTGCAAACCACTCGTTTATTAGATTCTTTTGGTGTGGATTACATTGAGGGCGGTTGGCCCAATGCTTCTAATCCCACGGATTTAGAATATTTCCGTCGTGTTAAAACTTTAAAATTACAACATGCGCAAATTGCCGCATTTGCATCCACTCGCCGCCCCAATGTCAAAGCCGAAGACGATATGTTTTTGGCGGATTTAGTGGCCAGCGAAGCCCCCGTTAAAACCATTTTTGGTAAAAGTTGGGATTTGCATGTAACCGAAGTGATTAAAACCACTTTAGAAGAAAACCTCGCCATGATCGAAACCAGTGTGGAATATTTAAAACGCTATTCCGACAAGGTCTTTTACGATGCTGAGCATTTTTTCGATGGCTATTTGGCCAATCCCGAATACGCTATGCAAACCCTTTTGGCCGCCAAGCGTGGGGGAGCGGATTGCATTGTGCTGTGCGACACCAATGGGGGAATGGCCCTCACTTGGGAATTAGAAGAAATTGTGCGTAAAGTGGCGGAAACTTGTGACACGCCTTTGGGCATACATGTGCATAATGATTCTGGAACTGCGGTGATCAACTCTTTGGCTGCGGTGCGGGCAGGTGCGGTGCAAGTACAANNCGGCTATGGCGAACGCTGTGGTAACGCAAATTTGGTTACAATCATACCCAATTTAGTGCATAAAATGAAGCATGACTTAACTTGTGCGCCCAATTTGACTGGATTGCGCACTTTAAGCTTGGGCATAGACCAAATCCTCAATGTTCCCAGCGATATTCGCGCTCCTTATGTGGGAAAAGGTGCTTTTGCTCACAAAGGCGGTTCCCATATAGATGGCGTGATGAAAGTTTCCCATAGTTTTGAGCATATAGACCCCAAATTGGTGGGTAATGAACGCATTTACATCACTTCTGATCAGGCGGGAGGCGCTTTAGTAGTAGAAAAGCTCTCCAAAATGAAGCCAGATATTGATAAACGCGACCCCATTGTCAGTGAAATTTTGGCTGTGGTCAAAGAAATGGAAACCCAAGGTTATCACTTTGAAACCGCCGAGGGTACTTTTGAGTTATTGGCTTCCCGCAAGTTGGGAATATTTGCGGATCGCTTCACAGTTTTGGGTTATAGAGTTATAGAAGATAAACAAAGTAATGGCTTGCCTGTTTCCGAAGCTTCGGTGAAAATCCGGGTGGGTTCAGATATTAGCCACCATGTGGCCGAAGGCGACGGTCCAGTAAATGCTTTAGATGCTGCTTTGCGCAAAGCTTTAGTGCCGTATTTTGAATTTATGGCCGGAGTGCGCTTAGATGACTTTAAGGTGCGAGTTTTAGGAAATAAAGTAGGCACCGATGCCACAGTACGGGTTTGGGCTACTTTTGGGGATGACGAAGGTCAATGGAATGTGGCCGGAGTTAGTACCAATATTATCGAAGCCTCATGGTTGGCTTTATTAGACGGTTTAAACTATAAAATTATGAAGGAGATGCGCTAATGCTGATATACATAGACGGTGAATTTTACGAGAAAGCTAAGGCTAAAATATCTGTGTTTGACCATGGCTTTTTATATGGCGATGGGGTTTTTGAAGGTATTCGCGCATACAATGGCAAGGTTTTTAAACTGGACGAACATATAGATCGCCTTTATGAGTCTGCCAAGGTGATTTTGCTCGATCCCGGGGTGGATAAAGAGGAAATGAAGGAAATTGTACTAGAAACTTGTAGGAAAAACCAAATCACCGATGGTTATATTCGCCTAGTGGTTTCCCGGGGCGTGGGCGACTTAGGTTTAAACCCTAATTCCTGTAAAAAAGCATCGGTTATTTGCATTGCGGGTACTATACAACTTTATCCCGAAAAGTATTATTCAGAAGGATTGAAGATCATCACTGTGCCCACCACGCGTAATAATAATGAATCTCTGAATCCACGCATTAAATCTTTGAATTATCTCAATAATATCTTAGCTAAAATCGAAGGTTTACAAGCCGGCGCTCCCGAAGCTTTGATGCTCAATCCGGCGGGAATGGTGGCGGAATGCACCGGTGACAATGTCTTTGTCATTAAGGGCAATGTTTTGCACACTCCCGATGTACATAGCGGTTCTCTGGATGGCATTACTCGCCGTACGGTGATGGATTTGGCTCGTGAAAGAGGCATGGAAGTGGTGGAAGGCCCCATGAGTCGCTTTGATATTTGGGTGGCCGACGAATTTTTCCTCACTGGAACTGCAGCCGAAGTAGTACCCGTGGTGGAACTTGATCAGCGGGTGATTGGCGATGGTAAGCCTGGACCTCAAACCATAGCTTTAATGGAAGATTATAGTCAATATGTGCGCAGTCATGGCGCCGAAATTCAAAAATAATGAAAATTGTAAGTGTAAACCCCCAAAGTGAAGAGGTTTTGCGGCTTAGTTCCCGGGAACCCGCTCCTTCTATGGAGATCCAAGAACTGGTAAGAAATATCATTGACGATGTACGCAAGGGTGGCTTGGCGGTGGCGGTGCAATATGCCCAAAAACACGATGGTCTCCAAGGGAATGATTTGCGCATCAGTGCTGCGGAAATTGCTGAGGCGGCGGAGAAAACTCCCCCAACTTTGCGCAAAGCTCTGGATACGGCTATGCACAATATTCGCCATTTCCACGAACATCAAAAAGAATCTTCTTGGGAATTTACTGGCCCCCATGGCGAAGTTTTGGGACAAAAAGTGCGTCCCATGCACCGGGTGGGCTTGTATGTGCCAGGTGGGGCAGGGGTTTATCCTTCTACGCTTATGATGAACGCCATTCCAGCGCAGGTTGCTGGGGTCAAAGACTTAGTAGTGGTAACACCTGCGCCCGATGGCTTACAGCCAGCGGTGGCGTATGTGGTGCAACGCTTAGGCATAGACGAAGTTTATCATATCGGGGGCGCCCAAGCGGTAGCATTGCTTGCCTATGGCGCCACCCACATTGCCCCCGTGGATAAAATCGTGGGACCGGGCAATGTATATGCCGCCGTGGCCAAAAAAGAGGTTTTTGGCACGGTGGACATAGATATGATCGCCGGGCCCTCGGAAATCTTGGTAATGGCGGACAGCAGTGCCAATGCGGAATGGGTAGCAGCAGATTTGCTTTCCCAAGCGGAGCATGGCTCCGGCTACGAAGCGGCGATTTGCATCACCGACGACGAGTCTTGGGCCCAAAAGCTCTCCGCCGAAGTGCAAAAACAAGTGGCGGCTTCCCCTAAAAAAAGCATTTTAGAGAAATCATTGGCGGCTTATGGGCGCATATTGCTCGTAGAAGATTGGGAAATTGGCGTGGCCATCGCCGACGCTATCGCTCCCGAGCATTTAGAAATTCAAAGCAGTAATTCCGAAGCTCTAGCGGAGCAGATTCAGAACGCTGGCGCGATCTTCATCGGCCCGTGGAGCAGCGAGTCTGTGGGCGATTACTTCGCTGGCCCCAATCATGTTTTGCCCACCAATGGCACGGCGCGATTCTTTTCGCCTCTTGGGGTTTATGACTTTGTTAAACGCACCAGTATCATCAAATACACCAAAGAAGCAGCCCAAACCCACGCCCGCGCCATCGGCGAGATCGCTGCTGCCGAAGGTTTTTACCATCATGGACAAGCTGCATTAAAACGCTTGTAATAAGAGATTTTTTTATATAACTTTAAATTGAGGTGAAAAAAATGAAAATTAAATCTTTATTATTAATAACTACAGCTTTGTTCTTTTTTGCTTGTGGCGGCAACGACAAAGATAAAGGCCCAGACTGTTCATCAGCTCCTTTACTTTCTAAATCTTGTTTAGCTGGTAAGTGGTATATGGGTGCAACTAGCACAGATAGAAGCTTGTTCCCCAATGCGGTAACCACTTTTGACATTTCTGAAGTGCGTGGGGTTCAGTACAATGTAGAGTTTATTGTAAATAAAGCTAACTACAAATTACCTTTAGAAGCAGATTCCATAGCTTTCGCCAAAGTGGGTTCAGACCATGACCATACAGGCTATGGTGTTTTTTCTTTAAGTGAAGATCAAACTCAAATAACCATTGAATTTAACGATGGTGATATAGCAGGTTTTTATTTTAGTGGAAAAGCTGAAATGTTTAATGAAAACTTTATTATATTTGAGGCAACAAAAAAACCACCATTTGCAAATGAGCAAATGACCCCGGTAAATATGATTCTTAAAAGAGTCCAATGAAATTGAAAAACGGAGTGTAGCTCAGTCTGGTAGAGCGTCTGCTTTGGGAGCAGAAAGTCGTCAGTTCGAATCTGGCTACTCCGAGAAAAAGGCTGTCTCATTGAGACAGCCTTTTTGTTTGAGGAGTGTGTGTTTTTAAGATCTTCCGCCAGGGACATCGTGAATGATGTCATTGCTATTTAAAAAGTCTCTATATACCATGATTCCTGCATGGCATCCAGAGCCAGCGGCAATGGCAAACATAGAGGATTCGCCCGCTAATAATCCTGCAACGAATAACCCAGGCTTTACTATGCCTCTTTTATGGGAAAGCATTACCATAGGACCGCGATTGCCCATGGGGTTTTCCATGGTTTCGGGTAAACCAGCTATTTTAGGATCAAAAGCTCCAGTGGCTACTACTACTTTTTTGGCTTGATATTCTTTTTCTGTACTTTTAAGCACAAAGCCAGTATCATTATCCCCAGAAATTTCCAAAATTTTATCTTCAGCCCATTCTACTCCGCCTAGAGTATTAATATCTTCTCGCATTTTAGAGAGGATGCTAAGACCATCCAAGCCTAAAGAAATAGCTGGGGCTTGGTGAGGAGCAGCTTTATTTAAATGACTAGTTCCGCTATCAATAACCAAAACAGATACTTTTAAAGGGTTCTGCGGGGTATTGCGAGCAGAAGCTAAAGTTTGCGCGGCACTTAAGCCTGCGGGGCCTGCGCCAATTATTATAACATCGTGCATATATATCCTTTTAAAAAGCTATAAGTGTTATATATATAAACAAAAAGAAACAGACCACTAAATCTGTTTCTTTAATAGATAAAACGCCTCTTTTACAGGATTAGGGGCCAGTTTGCAAAATGGTGTGGATATTGTTGCTCAACCAGGGAGCAAATCCAGCTAATAAGACCAATAGAGTCAATATTAAACTCACACCTTTATCAAAGCCAGTTATGGCTAAAGCTTGGGGGTTTTCTGACCCTGGAGTTACATAGGCCGCTCTCATCACTTGCAAATAGTAGTACAGCGAAATTGTGCTGTTTAAAGCCGCATAAATGATAAATACATAGTAACCAGCGTTTGCAGCGGATCCAAAGAGGAAGAGCTTACCAATAAATCCTGCCACGGGGGGGATTCCCGCCAAGGAAAACAATGTTACCGCTAACGCAGCTCCCAAAGCAGGGTATTGCTTGGCTAATCCCTGCAAAGAACTGAAAGTGGTGGGGCGAGTGCTTTCTAAAATGGAGATGATCCAGAACATTAAGTAGTTAGAAAAAGCATAGACAAAGAGGTAAAACACGATGGCGGGTTTGGCGATGTTAGCAGGCCCCACCAAGGCGGTGAGAATATAACCAGCTTGAGCTATGGAAGACCAAGCCATAAAGCGTTTTAAGCGACTTTGGCGTAAAGCTCCTAAGTTTCCTACCAGCATGGTAACTGCGGCTAAAAGCAAGAGTAAAAAGTCTAAATCTTTGTGAATTGGAGCCAAAGGACCGTATAAAAGGATGGTTAAAAATGCGATGGCCGTGGCTTTAGAAGATACGGACAGAAAAGCGGTAACAGGAGTGGGAGCACCTTCGTAAACATCAGGAGCCCAAGCGTGGAAAGGGAAGAGCGCTAGTTTAAAACCTATGCCTACAATGATAAATATTGCCGAGGTCCAAAACAAGTTGTCTAGGGGTTGGGTGCTAAGTTGGCTTTTGATTACATCAAAGTTTAAGCTACCAGTAAATCCGTAGAGATAAGAAAGTCCAAATAGCATCATAGCGGTGCTAGCAGAGCCTATTAGAATGTATTTAGTGGATGCTTCCGCCGAAAGTGAGCATCTTTTGTTCCATGCCACTAGGAAATATAGGGGAATGGTGGCCAGTTCTAAACCAACAAAGAGGGTTAAAAGTTCTTTAGCGGAAACTACCACTATAGAACCAAAGGTTACCACTAATAGTGCGAATAAAAACTCTGGCAAACGCTTAAGTTGGGCGTTATTGGCAAAAAAGTAACGCCGGGTGAGTAGGGTTACTACCAATGCACTAAAAACAAAGAACTCTCGGAGCAAAAGTCCCAGATTGTTGAGTTCCCAAGCTCCCATCCATTCATGGCTCATGCCTGCAGGAAGGGTGTTTAGTAACACAAAAATTCCGGTGAGACTCAACCAAGCCACATTCCAAAGCACTTTGGCGGGAACTTTGAGTAAATCTAAGGCAAAAATGCCAAAAGCCAAAATTAAAATCAAAAAATCAGGTACTAATAACGACATAATTACCTCATTAAATTATTGAAAATGGGGTTGAGTGAGGTGTCTAAAATGTTGGAAATCCATCTGGGCATTAAACCCATGCCAAACAAGCCAATGAGTAGTAAAATCACCGGAATACGCTCAATCCAATTAGCATCGGTGAGTTGAGCATGGGCAGGGTTTTGTATAGGGCCGCTTAACATGCGGTTGGCCGAACGAATCACATAAACTGCGGTGGCAGTGATAGATAAAATGGCTAAAACCGTGCTAATGCGCATGATTATAGAGTCATTTTGGAAAGCACCGAGGAAAATGGTTACTTCAGCTACAAAACCTGAAAGACCAGGTAAGCCTAAGCCTGCAAAACCAGCGATCATAAAGGCCACCCCCAAAAAGGGCATGACTTTGAGCAAACCGCCCATTTCGTCGATGTTGCGAGTTTTGGTGCGACCGTAGATCATACCGATTAAGCAGAAAAACAGTGCGGTGAGAAGTCCGTGGGAAATCATTTGTAAGGCGGAACCTTTAAGACCGGTGTAGGTTAAGACTCCTAAGCCTAAAAGCACCAATCCTAAGTGGGAAACTGAGGAGTAAGCGGTGATATATTTCAAATCTTTTTGGCGGACGGCGATAAAAGCACCAAAAGCCACATTATAGATGATGAGTACCATAAAATAAGGCATCCAAAGTTTTGCACCTTCGGGAAGAGCGTACATAGCCACCCGTAAGCAACCGTAGCCGCCAAGCTTCATCAATACCCCAGCGTGGAGCATAGAAACCGCAGTGGGGGCGGCGGCGTGTCCATCGGGGGACCAGGTGTGGAAGGGGAACATGGCACCCAAAATGGCAAAGCCCACAAACATCACTGGAAAGACCCAATTTTGGAAGCTGGCAGCAAAAGGATGGGCGGCCAAAGCGTTTAAATCAAAGGTGCTAAGTCCAGATTCAAAATAAAGAGCTAAAATCCCTGCCATAATCAGCGCAGAACCACCCACGAGCATCAAGGTAAGCTTCATGGCGGAGTATTCTTTGCGACCAGTTCCCCAAACTGCAATGAGCAAGTACATGGGTAAAACTGCCACTTCGTAAAAGAGGAAGAAGGAGAAAATATCGTAGCTGATAAATACACCAAAAACGCCACTTACCAAGATATTAAGCAGGGTAAAGAACTCCTTGGCTTGGTTTTCTATCTCCCAAGAGGCAAAGACTCCTGCAAAAATTATCAGACCAGTGAGCAAGGACATTAACATGGAAAGAGCATCTACGCCTATGTTATAATTGATATTTAGGGTAGAAAACCAGGGGACATTCATGGCAAAGAACAGATGGGTGCTTTGCCCGCTAAACAATTCGGGGGTATTTATTTGCGCCAATCCGGCTACTTGCACAAAACGCACCGTTAAGCCAATAATTAAGGCAAAATTTAGCCCTGCACCCACCGCACTGATGATTTTAATGCGTTTGTGATTGCGAGCAGGAACGGCAAAGGTTATTAATGAGGTGAGCAAAGGAATCACCCACATTAGTGTTAAACCATAAGATTCAATAGGAAATGAAGCTAAATTCATGTAAACCTCATCACTTCAGGGGCAAATTGCCAAACCAAGCGACTAAAAATAAACCAGTGAAAAATAATCCTAAATACAGTGCCACGGAGCCGTTTTGCATTTTGCGCACGGCCACGCCGCCGCGCTGTAATACTGCACCGACTAAATCCATGGTACCATCAATAATATTGCGATCAAACCATTTGAGCCCACCCGAAAAGGTTTTGATAATCAAGGTGCGGCTAAACCATAGCCATAAATCGTCTATGTAAAACTTGTCATAGACCACTTGATACCAGCGGGGGCGATCTTCGGTGTTTAGTACAGCAGCCACATCAGTTTGCTTGCGTCCGTATAAAACCCAAGCTAAAGCGATGCCTAAAACACCCATGGCGGTGGCTAACCAAGGCACCCAATCGTAATTAGCAAAGCAAATATCGCTGATTTGCATAGGTGGAATCACAATACTTCCAAAAGCTTTGTGTAATAACAAGCCACCCACAGCTGCGGGTATAGCCAAAAGTACAATGGGGAAGGTCATCCAAGGATCTTCTTTGGCAGTGGAAATCTCGGTGCGGGCTTCGCCGTGGAAAATCAAGAAGAAAAAGCGGAACATATAGAAAGCAGTGAGTAATCCCACCACAGTTCCGGTTACAAATACGGCAATATGTCCATTTTGCAAAGCGGTGAGCAAAATTTCGTCTTTGCTGAAAAATCCTGAAAAGGGAGGCACTCCAGCAATGGCTAAGCAAGCGATAAGCATGGCGGCGTAAGTCCAAGGCATTTGTTTGCGCAAACCGCCCATTTCATCTAAATCGTTGCTATGTACGCGGTGAATTATAGCACCTGCGCCCAAGAACAGCATACATTTGAAGAATGCGTGGTTAAATACATGGAACATAGATGCGGAATAGCCCAAAGAATTGATGTCTGTGCCCATGCGAGCTACGCCCAGGGAAAACATCATATAACCCAGTTGGGAAAGGGTAGAAAAGGCGAGAATGCGTTTAATATCTTTTTGGGTAATGGCGATAATCGCCGCAAATGCAGCGGTGAAAGCCCCCACCCACATAACTACTTCTAAAGTAAAAGGAGCGGCACTAAATAGAGGGAACATTCTAGCGGTTAAATACACCCCAGCAACCACCATAGTGGCGGAGTGAATAATAGAAGATACTGGGGTAGGACCTTCCATGGCATCGGGGAGCCACACATGCATGGGGAACATAGCCGATTTACCCCAACCACCGGTGAAAATCAACAAAGTGGCGATGGAAAGAGCATTAAAAGAGGCAAATCCTAAAGAAACTGTGCGATTTAACTGAGCAGCTGCTTCGGGGGTATTGATAAGCAAGAAGTCCACGCTTCCGTTCATCCATGCTACAATCACTATACCCAGCAAGAAGAAAGCATCGGCAAAGCGGGTGATAATAAAAGCTTTTTTCGCCGCTGCCACCGCCGAAGGTTTATGATACCAGAAGCCGATGAGCAAATACGAAGATACTCCCACCAATTCCCAGAAGATATACATTTGCAAAAGGTTGGTGGAAATCACCAAGCCTAGCATGGCAAAGGCAAAGAGGGAAAGCAAGGGGAAAAAGCGTCCTTTACCGGGATCATCCTTCATATATCCCACGGAATATACATGCACCAAAAACGCAATAGCAGTGATAACCACCAGCATCATGGCAGAAATTGGATCTAAGAGCAACCCTAGTTTTACGCCGAAGTTTTCGGTCATGGGGAACCAGTTCCAATTCCAGAGTATTTGTGCTGGGGCAGAACCAGCTTTTAATACGATTTTAAACCAAGGGATTACCAAGCCTAGCACATAGGCAAAGGAAGCTCCGCTTAAAACCGTGGAAATAGCTGCTGATATTTTCTTCTTTTTAGAGAAAAGCAAGCTATTGATAATAAATGATAGTAGGGGAAGCGCCAAAATCAAATAACTGTGGCGCGCCCAAATGGATTCTTGAAGTTGTATTAAATCAGTCATGGAGCTCCTTTAGGGAATCCACATCGAGTTGGCGATGTCGGCGGAACATAGATACCACGATAGCTAAGGCTACAGCCATTTCACTGGCGGCGATAGCTATAATAAATAGTGAAAAAACAGGCCCTGCTGAAGCATCTAGCGCTTTGTAACGAGCAAAAGCCATGAAGTTAATAATAGTGGCATTGAGCATAAGCTCTACGGAAATCAACATACCCACTAGGTGACGGCGGGTGAGCATTCCGTATATGCCAATGGCAAATAAAATAGCTGCCAAGACTAAATAGTGCATTAAAGTCATGGGGAAGACTCCTCTTCGGGATTTTCTCTGCGGGCTATTACAATGGCGCCTATCATGGCGGTGAGTAAGAGCAGAGAAATAATTTCAAAGGGTAAAATAAAACCTTGATTGTCGGTGCGCAATAAGCGTTCGCCAATTACATCGAGATTGGCATAGTCCGCCAGAGCGGTGGCTTCACTCACTCCCAACCCAGAAGCGGTGCTTATTAAGCTTATAATGAGCACTAAAAAACCGCCGGCAATTAGCGCCGCCATATATTTGCGCAATCCGCTAGAAATAAAGGCCGCTTCGCCCAGTTGCGAGGTAAGTAAAACGGTGAAAAGCACTAAAATTACCACTCCGCCTATGTAAACTAACACTTGGGCGATGGCGATAAATTCAGCCTGCATGGTTAAGTACAAAACCGCAGTGCTAAAAAATGTGGCCACCAAAAATAAAGCACTATGAAGCATATTTTTGACTAAAACCGTGGCCAAAGCACAAATCACCATAAGTGCGGCTATTATATAAAAGATTATAGTAGAGACTATCATTAGCGTCCCTCCTTTTTATTGAGAACCATAATTAGTTCTGAGCGATCATAAACCGCATTTTCAAAACCCGGTCCCATTTCTATTGCATCAAAGGGGCAAGCTTCTATGCAAAGATTGCACAAAGTACATTGATCATAGCGATAAATAAACTGACCTAGAACCCTTTTGCTAGCAATGTTTTTAGTTGCTAAAATGGATATGGAACCATTGGGACAAGCTCTTTCGCACATACTACAAGCGGTGCATTTATGTTCACCTTGCTCGTCATGGGGCATAATCACTTGTCCGCGAAAGCGGGGAGTCATTTTTAAAGTTTTGCGGTTTTCGGGGTATTGTTCTGTGATAATTTTCTTGGGATTAATAAAGTAAGAAAATGTTACACTTAACCCTTTAATCAGGGAAATACCACCGGTCCAAGCTTTAGTAAAATATTGCTTTAATTTCATAAAATCCAACCATTGGCAACAAATATGCCACCTAAAACGAGCAATACAATGTTAATGGGCAATAAAAACTTCCATTCCAAAGAAAGTAGTTGATCTACTCGAGGGCGAGGGAAGGTCCATTTAAAGAACATTATTGTTACAATAATTATAAAGGTTTTAATCGCGAACCACAGCAATCCAGGCACTTGTATAAGCACTGAATCCACGGCTTCGACGCCGATGAGTGGTGGTAAAAAGCCCCCGAGAAAGAAGGTGGTTACTAGGCCAGCTGCGGAAACTAAGTTCACATATTCGGCCAAGTAAAACATGGCAAAAGACATACCAGAATATTCCGTGTGGAAACCGGCGGTGAGTTCTTGTTCGGCTTCGGCGATATCAAAAGGTCCACGGTTGATTTCGGCGGTGCTACTTACCAAATAGAGCAAAAATGCCACAATACCTAAACCGGGAATCTTAAAAATCCACCAATCTAAAATGGTGCCTTGTTGGGTGAGTACAATTTCTTGTAGAGATGCAGTTCCTGTTATTAATACAAAGAAAAGCATTATCATCGCCAAAGAGACTTCGTAGCTGATCATTTGTGAACCGGAACGCAAAGAACCGAGCAGGGAGTACTTGTTATCACTACCCCAACCGCCAATTAAAATTCCTAGTATGCCTAAACCGGAAACGGCGATAAGATAGGGAATACCCAAA
>LSQX01228180.1_pt1 | contig 28161 bp, 28 predicted proteins | sample 654561 | NCBI WGS metagenome assembly LSQX01 (sample SAMN04489861, study PRJNA283612) | anaerobic digester metagenome | isolation source: 4 biogas reactors fed with cattle manure at either 37C or 55C with and... | place: Denmark: Kongens Lyngby | collected 2014
GCCAGCACTACCATTATGTCTACGGATAACTTGCAAACGCCCCCTGCGGAGACTTTCAGGCGGAAGTAGAACCCCGCTTCTTTAAATCCCCCCCGGCCCCCCTTTGGAAAAGGGGGGAGTGTGGAATAGGAAATCCCCCGGCCCCCTTGGGAAAAGGGGGAATATCCGGCATCCTGAGTAAGTGAAGGATCTCCGGGCCGGGATGATCCTTTTAATTTAATATTAATGCGGTATAGGTATAAAATCAACGGAAAGGTCGGGCCATAAAGCGGAAAAGTGGAGGCAAAAGGCAGTTACCCTGGAGAGGCTTATTCCAGCCCGGGCAGCTCCACGGGGAGGCGGCCCCGCGGGATAAGGTCGCCATTTAGAGCTTCGGCAAGGGCTTGCATGGAGACTTCGGTGTGGCTGTAGGTGCAGAGGCAGGCGGCGGCGCGGGGGACGGCCAGGAGATCGTACGGCGCGGAGAGAGCGAGCAGAACCAGCTCTGTCTCTTCGGCGAGGGCATTTAGCAGGGTGATCCAGGCGGGGCGGCGCCGCAGGTCGAAGGTGCCGGCCAGGACCAGGGCGGAACCGCGCAGCGAATCGAGGAGTTCTTCAATTTCAGCATCAGTCGCATTAAGCGGCAGCAGGCGCGGCCGGAGAAAGGGGCATGCCTCCACCAGGGGCTCGAGGGCGCTTTCCAGCTCGGCCGGCCAGATGAGCGGGACGGCCTCCCCTGGGGAGAGGGGGATGACAGAGGCGCGGTCGCGAACCAGGGTGACGCTTTCCCGGGATATGCGCCGGGCCAGCTCCAGGTTTTCAGGCAGGGCCAGCGCAGAGAGCTTTTCTCGCTGCGGCAGGGGATCGTCGAGAATGCCGTATGCTTTCTTCACGTCGAGAATCCTCTTAACCGACTGCTCGAGCCGCTCGAGGGTGATGACCCCCTCGTCCACCGCTTTTTTCAGCGCGTCAAAAATTCTCCGGCTGTCGCCGGGCTCGACGCCGCTCCAGGGCCCGAATAGGATCAGGTCCACGCCGGCCTGGAAGGCCATCACCGCCGCCTCTTCCAGGCCCCAGCGGCCGCTGATTGCCCCCATGCTCATGGAGTCGCTTACCACCAGGCCGTCAAAGCCCATCTCCTCGCGCAAGTAACGGACCGCTTCGGGGGAAAGGCTGGCGGGAAGCTCGTCGCTGCCGGTGATACCGGGAACGAGGATGTGGGCCATCATCACCGCGGGAACGTCCGCGTCGACCATGGCCTGGAAGGGGATTAGCTCCAGCTCCTTCAGGCGGGAGAGCCCGTGGGGGATGAGCGGCAGCCCGTAATGGGAGTCCACGTCGGTATCGCCGTGGCCGGGAAAATGCTTCGCCGTGGCGATAACCTTCTCCTGGCGGTAGGGGGCGACCATGGCCCGGCCCAGCCGGGCCACCTCCCGCGGGTCGGAGCCGAAAGAGCGCACCCCGATGACGGGGTTGTCGGGGTTGTTGTTCACATCCACCACCGGGGCGAAGTTAAAGTTGATCCCCAGAATGCGCAGCTCCCGCGCCGTTACGGCGGCGCTCTGGCCGGCCAGCTCTTCGCTGCCGGTGGCCCCCAGGGCCATGTTGCCGGGGAAAAGGGTGACCCCCTCTGTCAGGCGGGCCACGGCGCCGCCCTCCTGGTCCACGGCAATGAAGAGGGGCACCATGCCCCTGTCGAGGGCGGCCTTCTGGATCTGCTCCGTCAAGTTTGCCACCTGGGCGGGGCTTTCAATGTTGCCGGCGCTGCTGAAGAGGATGACGCCGCCCAGGGGCAGCTCCCGCAGCTCCTCTGCAAACGAAAGGCCGAAATCCGGCCCGCTGAAGTAGGCGATGATTACCTGGCCGATTTTCTCCTCCAGGGACATGTTCCGGAGAATTTCTGCCAGCTCATCCTCATCCTCCTCCCGGCCAGGCTCTCTGTTTTCGCCCTGGGGCTTGCTGAAATATTTTAATAACAACAGGACCGCTGCCAGTATAAGCAATAAAACAATCAATGCCGGAAATATGTGGGATCGCTTTCTGCTCCTCAATGACAAGTCTCCTTTAGATTAACTGGTTATTCCTGTCCATTGTAACTGAAAAAAATGAACTGTTCTCATGCCATGACTTTCCTTATTATAAACCTTAAGCGGTCGTTTTAACATGCCCTTAAAGAAAAAGCAGGCCACAACCGGCAAAACTATGGCCGCTACGGACATGGCGACACCATTTCCCGGTTCCTGCTGCGTTGCTTTAATTGTCTGCCGGGAATCAAGCTGTTATAATGAGAGCAGCACAAGCTGAAATCAAAAGGAGAAAGTCATGTTCATCTCTATCATGGTCTAAGGCTGATATCTCACTGGGATATCTGACCCGCCAACCGGGCGACACAATCCGGCAGGGGCAGGTATGCCCCTGTCTTTCTATTTTTTAGAGGTGATCATGATGACAATACTTCTTGAGGCCGCCAGGCTATACAAGGAATATGACGGCCGCCCCGTATGGAGCAATCTTACTTTTCAGATAGCCAGGGGCGAAAAGGTCGGGCTGATCGGACGCAACGGCAGCGGCAAGAGCACCTTGCTGAAGATTATCGCCGGGCAGGAGAAGCCCACGGGCGGGGAACTGCATCTCTACCTGCCCCCGGAGCAGGTGGGGTATCTGCCCCAGGAGCCGGAGCTGCCCCGCGGCCTGACCGTCCAGGCCTGCCTTTCCGGGAAGGAGCTTCCGGAAAAATGGGTGCTGCAGAAGCATATGGAAAAGCTTGGGCTGGGAAGTATAGAGGCAGCCCGGGGCACGGAGTGGCTAAGCGGCGGAGAGAAAAGCCGCCTCTGCCTGGCCCGGCTGGCGGCACGGCAATGCGAGCTGCTGCTTCTTGACGAGCCCACCACTCACCTGGACGCAAGGGGGCTGGAGTGGCTGGAAGAATACCTGCAGAAATTTCCCGGGACGGCGCTGATTGTTTCTCACGACCGCTATCTGCTGGATAAGATTGCCGGGCGGATTTTGGAGCTGGAGCAGGGTTCAATTCGCTCCTATCCTGGCAACTACTCCGCTTATGCCCAAATTAAAGACGACGAAAAGAAGGCGCAGTGGAAAGCATACCGGGATTACCGCAGCAGGCGCAGGCGGCTAATCGCCTCCGTAAACCGGAAAAAGGAGTGGGCCCGCCGGGCGGCGGCGGCATCTTCGCCGCGCACCCCCTACCTGGCGGCCCGGGCCAAAAAGATGGACCGGACGGTCAAGGCTCTCCGGAAGCGGCTGGCCCGGCTGGATGAAGGCGCTCCCCGCAAACCCTGGGAACACCGCCGGCTGCGGCTGGACTTCGCCGGGGGTGAAAAAACGGGCAAGAAGATTATCAGCGCCGAAGGGCTTGGCCACTCATTCAATGGACGAACTCTCTTCGAAAACCTCAATTTTACAATTTTCAGCGGTGAAGCCGCGGTCTTGATCGGCCCAAACGGCGCCGGTAAAACAACCCTTCTGCGGCTCATTCTCGGTGAATTGAAGCCGGCCCGGGGAAAGGTCAGCCTGGCTCCCTCGGCCCGCCCCGGCTACCTGGGACAGGAGTTTGACATCCTGGACCCGGAACTGACCGTGCTGGAAACGGTGGCCGCTGCCGGGGAGGCGGACGGGACCGCAGCGCGCCACCTGCTGGCGGCCCTTCTCTTTACCGGCGAGCATTTCCACCGGAAGGTGGCCACCCTCTCCGGCGGAGAGAAGAAGCGGCTGATCCTGGCCACACTGCTGGCCCGCCGGGTTAATCTGTTGATCATGGATGAGCCGACCAACCACCTCGACATCGAGTCGCGTGAAGCGATGGAGGCGGCGCTGGGCGAATTTGAAGGAACCATTCTCGCCGTAAGCCATGACCGCTATTTTCTGCACCGGCTTTCCAACCGGGTCCTCCATTTGGAAGCGGGGAAGCTGGTCAATTATCCCGGTTCGTACGGGGAGTATCTTGACAGCTTGAGTATGTCCGGCAAAGGCAGCCCGGAGGAGATTCTTCTCCTGGAGAACCGCCTTTCTTACCTTTCAAGCAGGCTCAATGAACTGGCTGGGCCGGGCGGCGCCGGGTCCCCGGAAGAGCTGGAGCGGGTGAACCGGGAATTTATAGAGATTAGCCGCAAGTTGCAGAGGTTGAGATCGAAGCCATGAATGCATTGGGGGAGGAAGATAAAATCCCCCCCGCCCCCCCTTTTGCAAAGGGAGGAGATTATTATGGAGGCCCACAAAAGGAAGATTAAACACGTTAGCCAGCTACGATATTGGTACGGGTTTCGGGTCGGGCATGACTGGACAATACAAGTAGGAGGGTGAACCCGGGCGGGCGTGGAAGCCCGCCCCTATGCAGGCGGGTTTTGCTGCAGCCGGCCGGCCGGGCCGGGCTGCCGGTACATGAAGCGGCCGCCTGCCATAGCGAAGCGGCCGCGCGGATATCAATACCCATATTTTTAGCTGAGAGCTTCTTGCTGCTTTTCTTTTTCCTCGGCGGTGATGCGGCGAAGTTCCCGGATGACGTCATAAAGCGGGTCCGCATCCCAGTCGTCGGGATAGATGTTCGCCCGCATGCTTTCCAGCCGGGAAATAAGTGTGTCAATCTTTTCCACCAGTGAATTCCCCATCGCCTTCTCCTCGTTCCAATTTACTTTATCATATGCGCCCCTGTTCCGGAAAGTCACTACAGGCCGGCCAGCCCGCCGCCAACCGCCACATCCCGGCAGGAGCTTGTTTTTTCTTATATTTACTACAGCAAGTCGACAAATCCTGCCGGAAATTTATCCAAGCCAAGCCGGGCCAGGGAAAGCCGGCGCCGCGCGCTGCCGCTGAGATGGACCCCAAAAACCCAGGAAAAGTCTTCGCCGCCGGTTATCATGGCCGCGCGCCCATTTCCTAAAAATAAGGCTTACTATCTAGTCAATGGATAAATCTGTTCTATATTTCCATACTTTACATAGAAGGGAAACAGGCAGCCGCGCCGAATTACTAGTTAAATCATTTAAAGCCATTTTCTGACACGGGAGGTGAAAGTTCATGTCCAACCTTGTATTTAAAGACAATCTTTCTCCCTCCGAGCGGAAACTGGTGGAACATTTATTCAGAATGCGCCCAAAAAAGCCACTCGTCGCCTGGCTCCTTTGGCTCTGCACCGGAATTTTCGGAGGGCACAGGTTTTATTTGAAAGATCCCATTGGCGGCACCATCGTCCTCTGTTTAAGCGCACTCACTGCAGCTTCCTACTTTTATATAGCCAGGGCGGTCCCGACGCTGGGCTTCATCCCCTTCTACGCTGCCGGTGGCTGCCTCGCGCTCCTGCTGCTAATTGATGCCTGCACCCTGTTCTCGAAAACCCACCGCACTAATAACCAGATCGAAGCCCAAATAATCATCCAGGTCGCCAACATGAGCAAGCGCTAGCACTCATCTTAGCTCTCCGCTGCAGCGCAGCCGGCAGCCCTCTGAAGCGGCGCCGCCGCCGGCGGGGCGATCCGCCAGATCTCGGAGGCGTAGGCGGCAACGGTGCGATCGCTGGAGAATTGCCCGGCGTGGGCAACGTTCACAATGCTCATTTTCAGCCAGCGGCTTCTTTCCCTGAAGGCCCGCTCCAGGAGCTTTTGCGTCTCCACGTATGCGAGGAGGTCTTTCAAGACCAGGTACTCGTCATTGCCGGCCATGAGCGAATCATGGATGGGGGCGAACTCCTCCCGCCCGGCCGGCAGGAAGCCGTTCACCAGCTGGTCCACCACTTCTCTGACCAGGGGCTCACGGGCATAGAGCTCCGCCGCGCGGTAGCCCTGCTGGTGGCAGCGCAGCGCCTCGGCCGCCTCCAGGCCGAAGATGAAGATATTGTCCCGCCCCACCGCCTCCGCAATCTCGATGTTGGCCCCGTCGGCGGTGCCGATGGTCACGGCCCCGTTGAGCATAAATTTCATGTTGCCCGTTCCCGAGGCCTCCTTGCCGGCGGTGGAAATCTGCTCGCTCACATCGGCGGCGGGGATGATCTTCTCCGCCAGGGAGACGGAGTAGTTCTCCAGGAAGATCACCTTCAGCCTGTCGCCGATCCGGCGGTCGTTGTTGATGAGTTCAGCCAGGGTATTGATGAGCTTAATGATGCGCTTGGCCAGGAGATAGTTGGGAAAGGCCTTCCCGCCGAAGATAAAGGTGCGCGGCGTCATCTCCAGGCCGGGATCTTCCAGCAGCCGGTTGTAGAGGTGCAGGATGTGCAGCGCGTTTAACAGCTGCCTCTTGTAGGCATGGATCCGCTTAACCTGCACGTCGAAGATGGACTGCAGGTCCACCTCCCAGCCGGTGCGCTCCCGGATGATCCTCGCCAGGTCGGCCTTGTTCTGCTCCTTGACCCGCCGGATCGCCTCTTGGAAGGAAGCATCGCCGGCATAGTCCAGCAGCCGGAGCAGGCACGAAGGATCGCTAATCCAGCCCGGGCCTACGGTTTCGGTGACCAGGGAGGCGAGGCGCGGGTTGGCCTGCAGCAGCCAGCGGCGGTGGCTGATCCCGTTGGTCTTGTTGTTAAACTTTTGCGGGTAGAGTTCGTAAAATTCTTTCATCTCCCGCCGCTTCAAGATCTCGGTGTGCAGGCGGGAGACACCGTTGACGCTGTGGCTACCCACTATGGCCAGGTGAGCCATTTTCACGGTGCCGCCGTCGATAATGGCCGTGCTTCGTGCCAGCTCCCCGCTCCTGGCGGGGGCCAGCCGCCCCAGCTCTATCTTGAAGCGGCGGTCGATCTCCTCCACGATCTGGTAGATGCGGGGGAAGAGCGGGGCAAAGATCTCCACGGGCCAGGTTTCCAGCGCCTCCCGCAAGGTGGTGTGGTTGGTGTAGGAGACCGTCTGCCGGGTAATGCTCCAGGCCTCCTCCCAGCCCATCCCCTCTTCGTCGATGAGTATGCGCATCAGCTCGGGGATGGCCAGGACGGGATGGGTGTCGTTGACGTGCACGGCCACCCGCTCATGGAGATTCTTAAGGGTGCCATACCTCTGCTTGTGGAGGCGGGCAATGCTCTGCAGCCCGGCGGAGACGAGAAAATACTGCTGCTGCAGCCGCAGCACCTTCCCCTCGCGGCTGGAATCATCGGGGTAGAGCAGCTCGCTGATGGCTTCCAGCCGGTGCTTGTATTCAACGACACGGCGGTAGCAGTCCGGCTCGCGGCAGCCTCTCTTCAAATCCTCCAGGGCCGGTTCGGCGCTCCAGAGGCGCAGCGTGTTCACGATGCCATTGCGATGGCCGATTACCGGTATGTCGTAGGGCACGGCCAGAACTGACTGGTAATCCTCGTGGTGAAAGACGAGCCGCCCGCCGGCCTGCCCCGCCCTCACCCGGCCCCCGAACCTGACCTCCACGGCCTCCTCGGGGCGGCGCGTCTCCCAGACGCTGCCTCCCCCGCAGAGCCAGTTTTCAGGCATCTCCAGCTGGTGGCCGTCGGCAATGACCTGTTCGAAAAGACCGTAGCGGTAGCGGATGCCGCAGCCCATGCCGGGCAGCCCCAGGGAGGCCAGGGAATCGAGGAAGCATGCCGCCAGCCGGCCCAGGCCGCCGTTGCCCAGCCCGGCATCGGGCTCGGCGGCAAGGGCTTTGTCGAGGTTTAGGCCAAGCTCGGCCAGGCCCTCGCGGCAGAGCTCCAGCACGCCCAGGTTGAGCAGGTTGCTCTCCAGCAGCCGGCCCAGCAGGAACTCCATGGAAAAGTAGTAGACCTGTTTCGCTCCCCTCTCCCGGTAGAGCCTGTTGGTATCAATCCAGCCTGCCGCCGCCTCTTCCCGAACCATGCAGCCCAGGGTTTGAAAGACGCTTTCGGGAGTGGCCGCGGCTATATCCTTTCCGTATAGATGTCTGAATTTTTGAACAAAGCTATGCTTAAACTCCCGTTTATTTTTAAACATAGACATTGCTCCTTCGATTATGGTTTCCACCTATATTAAAACACATTTTTTTATGTAATTTAAGAGTTAACTTTTGTTAAATAGGAAAATTGCGAAAACTTAAATAGGCTTGGGCCTTTTCCTGCCGACCCGCCCTTCCCGCAATTCTTGAATTTTCAAGGCCAAAGGAGTAAGATAAAATCAGATTGCCGGCGGCCGCCGGATCGACCTCATAGGCCTGCACTGCCGGGGGAAGGGCTTCCATGAACAGAATCGCCTTTAAAACGGGGCTCCTGCTGTTATTGCTGTGCACAATGACCTTGCCTTGCGCCGGCTGTGCCGGGGAACCTCTACCCCCGGCCGGCGAAGAGGCACCCCTGGAAATTGTTGCCACCATCTTCCCCCTGGCCGATATCATCAGCCGCCTGGGCGGCGAAAAGGTAAGCGCCACAGCCCTGCTGCCTGCAGGTGCCAGCCCCCACACCTTTGAGCCCACCACGGAGCAAGCCAGAAGCATGGCCCGGGCGCAGCTCCTGTGTTACATCGGCGGGGGGCTGGACGACTGGGCCGCCCAAGCGGCAGCGGCCGGCTCCGGCAGCCTGGCACTGCTAAATCTCCTTGAAGCAGCGCAGGAGCGGGGCTGGAGCCCTCAGCCGGGCGAAGACGAGAAGCCCAACCCCCATCTCTGGCTGGACCCCATTGCGGTGCGAGATTACCTCTGCCCGGCCATCGCCGAGGCCATGGGCAAAGCGGATCCTCAAAATGCCGCTTACTACCGCTCCAAGCTGGCCGCCTACCAGGAGGAGTTGACCGCCCTCGACGGGGAGATCCGCGCCTCCCTGGAGGGCTTGCCGGAAAAAAGCTTCATTTCCGTGCATGCCGCCTGGCAATATTTTGCCTCCCGCTACGGGCTAGACCAGGCGGCGGTAATTGCCGAGTTCCCCGGCCAGGAGCCCTCGGCCTCCTGGATCGCCGGGCTCGTCGACCTCTGCCGCAGCCACGGCGTCAGGGTGGTGGCGGCTGAGCCCCAGCTTTCAGCCGCCGCGGCAGAGATGATTGCCCGTGAAATAAAGGGCCGGGTCATCCTGCTCGATCCCCTGGGCGGCGCGGGCCTGCCCGGCAGGGACAGCTACCTGAATTTAATGCGCTACAATGCGGCGGTGCTCAAAGATGCCTTCACAGGACAATAATAGCGCGGTCATTTCAGTGGAGAGGCTTTCCGTGAAGAGGGGCCCGGCCCTGGTGCTGGAGGATATCTCCTTCGAAGTGAAACGCGGCGAGATGATCGGCCTCATCGGCCCCAACGGCGGCGGCAAAACCACTCTCCTGCAGACACTGCTGGGCTTAATCAGGCCTTCCTCCGGACGCGCCACGGTCCTCGGCCGCCCCTCCGGGAAGCTGGGCGCGGCGAGGGAAAAAATCGGCTACATCCCGCAAAACCGCACCTACGACCGCCGCTTCCCCCTTTCGGCGGAGGACGTGGTCAGGACGGGCTGCTGCTCTCCGCGGACGCTGCTGCGCTCGCTGAGTCGCGAAGAGAAGGAGGCCGCCCAGGAGATGTTGACCGCGGTAGGCGCCCTGCATCTGGCCGCGCGCCCCTTCGGCGATCTCTCCGGCGGAGAGCAGCAGCGGGTGCTCCTGGCCCGGGCCCTGGTGCGCCGCCCGGAACTGCTGCTCCTGGATGAGCCCTCCACCGGCCTGGATCCGGCGGTGCAGCAGCTCTTCCTGGAGCGGCTCCGCCAGCTGCAGCGAAGCTACGGGCTGACCGTGCTCATCGTATCGCATGATCTTCTCTCCCTGGCCGGCTTTGCCGACCGGCTCCTCTGCATCAACCGGACCATGCATATTCACGGCGAGCCGCAGCAGGTGCTGCACAGCCCGGCCCTGCAGAAAGCCTACCGCTGCACCTACGATATTCTAGAGATGGCTGCGGCAAGCGAGGAAGATTCCCGCCATGGCTGAAATGTTTTCTTACGCCTTCATGAGGCATGCCCTGCTGGCGGCGGTATTGACCGGCGCGCTCTGCTCGGCGGTAGCCTTTTTTGTCGTCCTCAAGCGGCTCTCCTTTCTCGGAGTGGGCATCTCGCATACTGCCCTGGCGGGAATTGCCCTGGGCCTGGTCACGGGGCTGGATCCCTTCTGGTGCGGCAGTGCCTTCGCCGTGGCCACCGCGCTGGCCACGGGGCATATCAGCCGGCGGGGGCAGCTTTACGAGGATACCGTTATCGGCATCTTCTTCGCCGCCGGCATGGCCCTCGGGGTGGCCATGCTCAGCAGCTTAAAAGGTTACTACCCCGAGATCTTCTCTCTCCTCTTCGGGAACATCCTTTCCGTTTCACCCGCCGACCTGCGCCTGCTGGCCGCGGTGGCGGCACCGGTGCTGCTCTTCATCGCCCTCTTCTTCAAAGAGCTGCTGGCCATATCCTTCGATGAAGAGGCCGCCCTGGCCAGCGGCCTTCCGGTCAAGCCCCTTTACTACGGCCTGCTGGCGGCCATGGCGCTCACGGTGATGATTTCGGTAAAGCTGGTGGGCATTGTCCTCGCCTCGGCGCTCCTGGTCATCCCCGCTGCAGCGGGCTACCGCTTCAGCAAAAATTACCGGGGCATGTTCCTCCTCTCCCTGGCCACGGGCATTGGCGGCAGCGCCGGCGGCCTCATCCTCTCCTACTACCTGGACCTCCCTTCGGGAGCGGCCATCGTTCTCTTTATGGCCCTTCTTTTTGCCGCCTCCCTCCTCTGCCGCCCCCGCTCCCGCTAAAGCTTTCCGGCAAACGGGCCTAAAGGCAAAAAAATACAGGGGCAACCCCTGTATGAAAGATATATAGTGTAGGAGGTTAGGTTTTGTGCTCGGCCCGTTATTAATATATTAAACCATAAATCAAATAATCCTTCAAATAAAAAAATATTTTTTATTGGCTTAATAATGCCATAATTCTGTCCATTTTCCTTGAGGCGCCTCCCCCGGTTATAAAAATTTTTTTTCGGGACAGACTATGGCTTGAACAGGGGTCTGTTGCGGCCGAGCCCAGGCTGCAGCGGGGTCCAAAAGGGCTTTGCTGCAGCCGGCCAAAGGTTGATCACAGGTCTGTTCACTGCCGGGCTTGTGATCAGCCGGCGGGAAGATCGCTGCAGGTTCTCAAAGGCTCTGCCATAGTCAGCGCGATTATGGCAGGGTCTGTCGGGATCTGCTGCGGTCGAGCCAGGATCGGTGGAGGTTCTTCCATACTTACGCCAGGAGACCACGCCGAGATCGGCAGCGGCCACCCGGTCGTTGTCGGTTTCAAGAAGGATCTCTACCGGTCGGGCAAAGGCTGATAACGGTTCTCACTGCGGTGCGGTACAGCCTAAGCGGCTGTACCGGGCTGCACCGGGATCGCTATCAGCCGGAGCGAAGGTCGCAGCAGGCTCCTGTATTTATTTATGTCCATCTTTCTTCCCTGCCGGAAATTTTGCTTGCTCTTTTTTTCCTGCTGGAAGATAATTAAATTTAGCAGGGCGGACTTATGCTGCCGGGAGGATTCAAGCAATGGACAGCCGCGAAGTGGCCAGGGCGGCCATAGAGATTTCCATGACTCCCTCGCGCGAGGAAGAAACTCTTTTAAAGCGCAAGCACCAGGAGAAGGGAATTAGTTCCACGGCCGTCGATTACGGCGGGGAATTCCTGAGCTCCCTGCATAAGGTTGTGGAGAGGGCGGTGGTGGCCGCCAGGCGGGAGCAGGTCATTGACGGCACCCACCACGAGGAGGGAGCGGTGGCGGGGGCGGCCCGGGAAGCTCTCTCCCAGGTCATGCCCAAGGCCCTAGGGCTGAACGTGGGCGGAAAGGTGGGCATTGCCCGCGGCGGAGAACATGTTGCCGTGGCCGTATTCTTCGCCATCGGGCTGCTCCACCTCAACGAGGTAGCCATCGGGTTGGGGCACCGGGCCGTTTGATCAAGGGCCGGGAACTCTGCTTTGCTCCTGGTGGTCTAAAAATTAAAGGGGGCAAGGAAATGCCTGGGAAGAGCAAAAAAGTTTATCTATTAATGGCAGCGCTGCTTTGCCTCTGCGCCATGATTTTCGCCGGCTGCAGCGCCTCCAAAGAGAGTGCTGTCGGCAGTGATTACATTGGTGCGGCGCCGCCGGGAGACAGCGAGTGGAGGAGCGAAGAAGGCTACCCCATTGAAGATGAAGGAAAGCGGAGAGGAGAAGAATTAAGCGGCAGCCCGCGCTACGTCATCCGCAAGGGCTCCCTGACGCTCACGGTGGCGGATACCCGCGAGACGGTAGGGGAAATTGAGCGGTTGACCGCCGAGAGCGGCGGCATCGTCAGCGAGTCCCGGGTCTACGAGTATTACGAGGGGCATTATGCCGCCGAGATGATCCTGCGCGTTCCCGAGACCGAGTTTGACCGCTTCATCTCCCGCCTGCAGGAGCTGGGAAAGGCCTCTGATGTACAGAAAAGCAGTGAAGACGTTACCTTTCCTTACCTGGACCTGGAGACGAGGATCAAAAACCTGGAGGCCGAGGAGCAGCGGCTTCGCGAGATCCTGGACCAGGCCAAGACAGTGGATGACATCCTGCAGGTGGAGCGGGAGCTCGCCCGGGTGCGGGGAGAAATCGAGCTTCAGAAGATGAACTTCACCCGCCTGCAGGACCAGGTTGCTCTCTCCACCATCAACCTCTCTGTCCGGGAGGAGGTTATCCGCAGCCAGGCCATATCGCAGAAGCCCTTTGAAAACATTGGCCGGCGGATGAAGGAGGCTTTCTTCCGCAGCATCAACTTTATCGCCTCGGCGGCAGCTTTTATGCTGGTGGCCTTGACGGCACTGCTGCCGTTGCTCATTATCGCTGCCGCCGTTGTCCTTGCCATTCTCTGGATCCTGCGGGCACGCCGGCAGAAGAGGGCAAGCATACCCCCGGGCAGTGAGCCTCCCGCGATGTAAGCAAGCGAGCCAACGCGGGGCTGCTTAAAAGAGCAGCCCCTGTTTTTTAACCATGCCAACCCCCGTAAATGCCCTTTTACAGCAAAGATGCCTGCCCTTCGCGGGCAGGCGCGTCTGCCAGCCTGGGCGCAGCGAAGTATCACCGAGGCGGCAGGTTGTGATAAACTAGGGGCATGAGGAACAGATGAAAGAAAGGTGGGGAGGCCGTGCACGGAGTAAAAAGAAGAACGCTTCTTTACCTGCTGCCCCTGCTTTCCGGGGCGGCGCTAATCCCGGCCTTCCCTCCCCTGGAGCAGGGCTGGCTGGCCTGGTTCGCCCTCATGCCGCTGCTTTACTTCTGCCTGCATGCCGGGCCGCGCCAGGCGCTTGTAGGGGCCTTCCTTTTCGGCCTGCCGCTGCATCTTTACCTGAACCTATACCTGAGCGGCGTCCTCATCACCTACCTGTCGCGAGGCCTGGCCATTCTGGCCATGATCCTGCTCCTGGCTCTCCTCTGCTGCTTCAGCGCCCTCTTCACCGTCCCTGCCAGCTGCCTCCGCCGCCTGCAGAACCCGCTCCTGCTGGCGGCGGCCATCCCGGCCCTGTGGGTGCTGGCGGAATATGTGCGCTCCCTGGGCTTTATCGCTTACAACGTGGGCTACCTGGGCTACACCCAGTGGCGCTACCCGCTCATTCTAAATCTCGCCGCCGCGGCCGGCTACTGGGGCCTCTCCTTCGTCATGGTCTTCTTTCAGAGCCTCCTGCTACTGGCCCTGGCGGGACGGCTGCGCGGCAAGAAGTTGGCGGCGGCAGCGGCCATATTCCTGGCCCTCTTCTGCGGTGGCATACTCCTGCCCGGATTGGCCCTGGTGGAATCAGAGGAGACCCCCCTGCTGACCGCCCTCGTCCAGGGCTGCGGCACCCCGGAGGAAAAGGGCAGCGCCGCCGGGAGGGAGAAAATCCTGCAGCGCTACCTGGAGCTGACCCGGGCGGCGGTGGAGAAAGAGCCGCGCGTGGAGCTCATCCTCTGGCCGGAGACGGTGGTCAACCTGAAAATGAAAGAGGGCGCCCCCCTGCACCGCCGGGAGATGATCCGCCTGGCCGAAGAGCTGGATGTGGCCATCCTCTACGGGGCCCTGCTGGACGCCGGAGAGGCCCTCTACAATTCCTTAATCCTGCTTGTTCCCGGGGAGGCGGAGAGCCAGCTTTACCACAAGCGGCGCCTTGTCCCCATAGCGGAGTATTCCCCCCTGGAGGGCCTGCTGAACAAAATGCTGGATCTCGACATCATTCTCGGCAGTTACACGCCGGGAGAAGAGATCACCATCTTCAACTACCGCGGCCTTCCCCTGGCCGGGGTGATCTGCTTTGAGTCGTACTTCGGCGACTACACGCGTCTCTTTGCCCGCCGCGGCGGGCGGCATCTTTTTGTCGCCACCAACGACGCCTGGTTCGGGAGAAGCATCGGCCTGGAGCAGCATGCCCAGGTTGCTGCGCTGCGGGCGGCGGAGATGGGCATCGGCGTCACGCAGGTGGCCAACAGCGGCATCTCCATCTCCTTTGACTGCCGGGGGCGGGAGCTAATGCGCACGGGGAAGGAGGAGCAGGGTTTCTACCTCCTGCCGCTCGACCTGGCGCACCGCCACACCCTCTACCGCTGGGCGGGGGACTTCATCCCGCCGCTCTGCCTGCTGCTGCTGGCCGGCTGCTCCCTGCAGGCAGTGCGGGGCGCTAGAAGCCCTTTACAATTACCAGGGGCGTGCCGGCGTCGGCAGAGCCGCTGACCAGGTCGGCCAGGCTGGCGATGATGTTCTCCATGAGCCTGGGGGTGGTCCCTTCGCAGGCTTCCTGGCTGCCGATGCAGGTGGGCGTCTCCTTCTCCTGGAGCAGCCTCTCAATCTCCGCCGCGCTTTTCCCCTCTTCGTGGTAGTAGTAGTCAGCGAGGTACTTGTACTTGAACCCCTCGCGGTAGCGGCGCAGCCCCTCCGTACCGGCAAGGGCCGGCCGCGGATCGGCCAGCTCGTAAATGCCGGTGGTGGGATCGCGGTAGGCTCCGTCGCCGTAAATCAAGACCTCCGCCTCCACGCCCAGCCTCTCGCGAACCAGCCGCTGGAGCTCTCCGACGATTTTTGAGCCGTCACGCGGGGCCAGTTTTATCTTCTCCCCGGCGGAGATGTTGCTGCCCAGCAGCCCCCATTCCGAGTAGGCCTCGCCGGAGTTGCACAGATCCTGAAGGGTAATGCAGCGCGGGTGCCGGGCGCCAATTATGGCCCTGGTGCGGACGCGGGAGTGAATGTCGGCGGCCACGACGCCGTCGGGCTCGAAATCCAAGATCCGCAGGGGATCGTTGCAAAGAATGATGCGCGGCGAGGCCCCCGTTTCGCTGATGATATCGCGGTAGAAGCTGATGTAGTCGATGCAGGTGATTGGATGGGGAAATTTCCTCCCCTCCAGGTCCTCCATGGTGATGAGATCTTTGCCCAGCGCCTCGGCAAAGCCGGGATCAATGATCTGGTTGCCCACCTCGTCGCAGGGGAAGGAAAACTGAACGATCACTTCGCCGCGGGGGAGGGCCAGGGCAAAGCCCCGCAAGACCAGGGCAAAGCGGTTGCGGCTGGCGATGGGAAAAACCACGCCGAGCCTGCCGTCGGGCTCAAGTTGCAGCTTTTCCCGGATCTCCGCAGCCACGTCCGCCGTAGTGACGTAATTGTTCTGGGAACGGGCCACCACCGACTCGGTGATGCAGATGATGTCCCCGTCTTCCAGCAGTCCGTCAGCGTGGCAGCGTGCCAGCTGGTCGAAGACGGCCTGCACGATGTCCGTTCCCGGCACAATAACCCCCATTTTTACCCCAAGCGCATGCGGTCCCACGTATTCAGGCAGTCTGGCCACCAATCACAACTCCTTTCCCCAAGGGCAGGCAGAATGCAACTGCAGCCTTTTTAATTCCGGCAGCAGTTTCTGCGCTTCCAGGTAATCGGCCCAGGTATTGATGTTGAAAAAGGAACGTTGGCCGGGATCGAAGCGCGCAATCTCAGCATACCCGATGTAGTGCACCTTAATTTTATCATAAAAGGCGGTCACCTTGCATTCACCCAGCTCATACTGCTCCCGGATGGGATCGATGCAGGAACGGCTGTAGAAGGCGTGCAGCGGCTGGTAGTAGCTGCCGATGCGGGGGACAACGGCATCGTACTGCGGGGCGAAGGAAGACATGTAGCGAACCAGCTCCAGGTTAATGAAGGGCATGTCGCAGGCGGCGACAAACTGGAACGGCAGGTCGGAGAGGCTCAATCCCGCGTGGATGCCCCGCAGGGGGCTTTTTACATCACCGGCGAGCAGATCGCCGGTGAGCTTTACCGGGAGGCCGGCAAAGAGCTCCTGGCGGTCGGTTACCACCGTGATCTGCTCGAAGAGCAGGCTCAGGCGGCGAACCATGATCTCGATGAGGGGTACGCCTTCCAGCTCCAGGAGGGGCTTGGGATAGCCGAGACGGCTGCTGTCGCCTCCCGCCAGGATGATCGCCCCACCCAGCCGGGCGCAGCTTTCCAAGATTAACACCACCGTTATTATTAAATAGTTTTTCCCAGCCTCTATTATACCTTATTATGGCGATGCTATCTCCCGGCAGCGGCTGCGCCAGCCGGCGGCCGCCATGAGGATGCAGAGCTCGTAGAGCAGCAGCAGCGGCAGCGCCAGCAGCAACTGGGTGAAGGGGTCGGGAGGGGTGAGAACTGCCGCCAGGATAAGAACGAGCAGCAGGGCGTACTTGCGCCCGCGCCGCAGCACACCTGCCCTGGCCAGGCCCAGCCGGCCCAGGGTCCAGGCTGCCAGCGGCAACTGGAACAAGATCCCCAAAAAAAGATGGAAGGTGAAAAAAAAGGAGATATAGTCGCCCAGCGCCAGCTTGGGAGAAACACCGCTGCCGGCATAGTCCAGCAAAAAGCGGAGCACCAGGGGGAAAACAAGGAGGTAGGCAAAGGCGGCACCGCCGCAAAAAAGAAGGGCCATCCCGGCCAGGGCCCGCAGGCAAGTTCTTTTTTCAAAAGGCGTGAGGGCTGGATAGATGAAGGCAAAAAGCTCGTAAAGAATCACCGGGGAAGCCAGCACCGCCCCGGCCAGCAGGGCCAGCTTCAGCTGTGCCGTAAACGCCTCCGGCGGCGAGAAATACACCAGGGTCAGCTCTCCTGCGGGACGGAGCATAAAACGGCGTATCGGCTCGGCCGCGGCAAAAGCAGCCACGGAGGCAGCCAGAAAAGCGGCGCCCGCCGCCATGAGGCGGCAGCGCAGCTCGGCCAGATGCTCCAGCACGGTCATGGTGGCGCCATTGTCCCCGCTCACCGATATGTCGCCACCTCCTGCGCACATGCCTGCAGCGGAAAGCTACTTTTTCTCCCGCTCCTCCTCCATGGCCGCGGCGGTGTCTGCGGGCTTTGCCTTGAGACCTTCCTTCAATTCGGTAACGCTCCTGCCGATGGCCCGGGCCAGCTCCGGCAGCCTGTTGGCCCCGAAAAGCATCAGGACAACCAGCAGAATGATGAGCAGTTCTCCCCAACCGAGTCTGAAGGGCATGTGCCTTGACCTCCTTTATGTTTATTCCTGCAGCAGCGCCAGGTCCCGCCCCGGACGGTAGCCTTCGCGCCGGGCAAGGTGGTCCAGTTCCAGAGTATAGATATCTTCCAGCTCCAGGATGACCTCCCGACCAATCTCCTTTACCACCGCCGTCTTCAGGTAGCTCTTGCATCGCTCGCAAAACTGGACCCTTCTCCCGGGATATTCGTCGGCGTAAAAAAAGCCCAGCCGCTGCGGATCCTTGTTCCGGCAGAAGGGGCATTCCAGCCGCGGGAATGGCCAAGTTGTGCGGCAGAAAGAGCAGCGGAGAAAGCGGGCACCCTCCGCATTGAGCATGGCCATGGCCGGGTCCAGCCCGCAGAGGGGGCAGTTGCCTTCGCTCCAGAGGGCCAGGTTAACTTCCTCCCGCACCGCAGCTGCCAGAGCGAGATAAAAAGTGGCCAGGGCCTCGCGCAACACGTATGCGGCCAGGGAAGAGCCTGCCGCTCCGTCATCTTTCCAACCCCACCGGCGAAGCTGCCCTTCCAGCGCGGCGCTGTCCCGCAGGTCCACGCGGGAAAGGAAGCGGGGCAGTTCGCTTTCGGCAAGCTCCGGCTGCCGCATGATTTTCCGGAGAGCTTCCGCACGGGGAAAATGGCGGATCACGGTCTCCACAATTTCACCCAGCACCTTCCTGAAAAGCACGGGATCAATGCCGGGGGAGCGCCCCTTTAGCAGGTAGTGCCCCTGCAAGAGCAGCTCCCGGGCCTGCTCTCTGCTCCAGGAGAGATGGGGTTTTGCCTGCCCGGCATAGCGCTCCTGCAGCTGGAATAAATCAGCGTAGAGGCGGAAAAGAGGCGCCGCCTCCTGCTTCTCTTTCAGGTAGATTTCGATTTCGCGGTTCAGCTTCTCCTTGGGTTCCATGCTCACTCCCCCATGCCACATGCCTTACTGCTTCTTTCCCTCATCTTCTTCCTCATCCAGGGAGAAGGCCTTGCCCATGTCGCCAAGTGCCTGTCTGAACTCCCGCATGCTGCGGCCGATGGTGCGTCCCAGCTCGGGGAGCTTGTTCGGCCCAAAGAGAATCAGGGCGACCACCAGTATGAGTACGATCTCCCAGAAGCCAATTCCACTGCCAAACGGCACCTGGCTTCACTCCCACCCTCGATTTTTTGACCGGGCCTGCTCAGGCGGTAAGACTTAACTATCTATAATTTCTTCACAATTGCAAAATATCCTTTCTTACTACTTATTTAAATTATATAAAGTGATAAAAAAAATAGTCACCTCCGCTTTTTCCCAGAGGTGACTGTAATGCAACTCTAGCCGCCAGGCTTTCTTTTAATCTCCCGCCTCCCGCGGGGTTAGCTTAAGGACGACAAACAGAGCGGGCGCCAGGAGGGTGACCCAAATGCCGCCAAGGGCGTAGCGGAAGAAGCGCAGCGCCGCCTGCAGGGCCGGGTTGTCAGAGGAAAGAAGGGGAGCCAGCCCCATGAGGATGCCGAAGAGCACCGCCAGGCCAAGAACCGCCTTGAGCAGCTGGAGCGCCCAATGAGTCCGGGTAACAGAGCGAACCTTCTCTTTTTCCACCATGTAGCCTGCTGAAGCGCCGGCCAGGAGCCCCATCAGCTTCGGCATATCTCCCTGCGGGCTGATCACCGTCAGGATCACGGGAAGGCCCACGCAAAGGGCCAGGAGAAGCGCCTTGGAAAATCTCCGATCCCAACCCCTTTCCACAAAAAGGCTGCTCAGCCAGGCGATGAGCAGCAGCAGGGGAATGCCCATGGCGTAGCCGCCCAGGATGTCGCCCGGGTAATGGTAAACCAGAACGATCCGGGAGAGGGGGATAAAGATCATGGCCGCAATAGTCCAATACCAGAACCATCTTCTCTTCAGGCGCATGGCCATGTAGCCCCATACCGTTACCGCAGTGAAAGTGTGGCCGCTGGGAAAGGCGAAACTTTCAAGTTGATCTGCCCTGGGAGGCCGCTCCAGGGCAAAAAGATCTTTAGCCGCACCGGAAACCAGGCCGGAGACCAGCAGCACCGCCGCCGACCAGAAGCCGAGCGGCTTGTCAACGCACCAGATCAAAATGCCGAAAAAGATCATGTAGAATTCATCGTTGCCCAGGAAAGTAAAAAACTGAAAGAAATACTCCACCGCCTTGATGGCGCGGAACTGCTGCAGCCAGTTGATCATGCTCATGCTGCGGCTCCAGTCCCAGTAAAAGTAGAGCAGGGCGCAGCAGGCAAGCACCACCGCCCAGCAGAAAAGAAGCCAGAAGAGCTCCCAGCCCCGGCGCGAAGAGAAATAAGGCCGGCTTACAGGAGGGCTGGACATGAAAACTCACTCCCTTCAGTGATTTGCCAAAAAAGGCGATTTTCTCAAGGGCTTATTTCTCCCTCGCTGCAGCCCCTTCCTGCCTCGAATGGCTTGCCTTCTTCAAAGGGGGCATACAGTCATGCAGTTGAAGCAGTAATGGCGGGCGCCCAGCGATGAGGATGATAAAAATAGGCAAAATCCGCCTGCCGGAGCATTTATTTCTGCACTTCAGGCGGACTTTCAATGAACATGTCCTTTGGAGGCAAATTTGGAGGGACATCTTGAAGAAAACGATGCCCCCAAGTTCAGGACAGGCCTCATGCAAAAGGAAGGATAGTTAAGAGCGCGGTCATGTGTCGGGATGCCGCTGCAGGCGGTGGATGTGGATCTGGTAGGAACTGCGAAGGGGATCTTCGGGCACAGACACGGGAATGAGGAAGCGCTCTTCGTGAAAGGCTGCCGCGGCATGCAGCTCCTGGATAAAGGAGAAGGTTACGGGGCGGCCGGGATGAGAAAAGTAGATGCTCCCCCCGGGTTTGATCGCCTCCAGGAGCACCGCCTTCAGGAAAGGCAGCAGGCGGGGCTCGTAGGCAATATCGGAGGCCAGCACGAGATCAAAGCGCTCGCGGCAGCGATAGCGGCGCCAATCGGCCAGCAGCAGGCGGTAGCGGGGCAGCCGGTGCAGCCGGGCGTTGGCCTCGCAAAGGCTGAGCGCCAGGGGTTGGAAATCGGAGAAGGTTACATTGGATCCCTGCAGCCCGCAGGCCACCCCCGGCAGCCCCACCCCCGCACCCAGCTCGAGCACGCTTGTGCCGTCAAGGCGCGGGCCCTGCAGGAAGTAGGCCGCCAGGCCCCGGGCGGCGGGCCAGGCCTCGGCCCAGCAGGGAACCTGGTCAGGATCGGCGGGATCGCCCACGAGTTCCTCCACGTTGGCAGCCACGTAAAGCGGCAGCGCCCTTCCGCTAAGATCGACCCGGATCAGCTTTTTTTCAAGCTTCATGGTTCTTCCTTTTCCGCCGCGGCGAGGAGGGCCTTGGCCCGCGGCAGCATCTGCCGCGGCACCAAAATGTCGATTTCATAAGCCTGGCCCCCAAGTACCCGCATGGCCCCGGTGAGGGGGTCGCTCTCCTTTAAGCGCACGGGGATGGAGTCCTGGCGGAGCAGGCCGCAAGCGATTTCGGCCTCGAGATCGTTGAACGCCCGCATGAGAAAAGCCCATTCTTCTTCCATCTTGAACCGTCCCCCTGGCGGCAGGCTGCTTTTCCTTTCAGCATTAGCCAAATCCACCGCGGCTATGCCGGCGCACCGGTTTGACGGAACGCGGCGATCATTTTATGATCGCCCTAGACCCCCTTTTCGCAAGGGGATTCTCCTGTCCTAGAGGCGGTGCTTATGGTCTACCGGCTGAAAAATCTGGCCGAGATGGCCGCGGAAGCGGGCCTGGAGATGGCGGGAGTCGCCCCCGCTGCCGCTCCTCCCCGCCTGCGAGCACTGCTGCAGCGGCGGCTCGACGAGGGCCGGGTCACCCCCTTCGAGGAAGGCGATCCGGCACGGCGGGTGGATGCAGCCGGGCTGCTGCCGGGCTGCCGCAGCATCATCGTCGTGGCCATGGCCCTTCCATGCACGGGAGAAGAGAGCCCCGCCCCGGCCGCCGGCCCGCGGGGCCTGGTAGCTCGCTGCGCCAGGGGGCCTGACTACCACCTTCTTTTGGCCTCCAGGGCGAAGCGGCTGCTGGCCATGATCGCAGAGAAGCTACCCGCAGCCCCGGCCGCGCGGATCCTCGTTGACCGCAGCCCGCTGGTGGAGCGCGAGCTGGCCCGCCTTGCCGGCCTGGGCTGGATTGGGGAGAACTGCACCCTTATTACCCCCTCTGCCGGCTCGTACGCGGCCCTGGGCACAATCCTGCTTGACCGGGCGCTGGAAGAGAGCGCGCCGCTGCCGCAAGGCTGCCTCGCCTGCGGCCGCTGCCGCGAGGCCTGCCCCACGGGGGCGCTGCGGGAACCCTACATCCTCGACCCCTACCGCTGCCTCTCCTACATCACCCAGGCGCCGGGGATCGTCCCCGCAGAGATGCGGCCACTCATGGGAGCGCGCCTCTACGGCTGCGATCTCTGCCAGGAAGTATGCCCCCACAATGCGGCGCTGCCAGCGGAAGGCGGCACGAAGGAGCAGCCCGCGCCCTTCTCCTTCTTCCCAGCCCAGCCCCTGCTGGAGCCCATTTTGCAGATGACGCGGAAGGAATTCGACTGCACCGTCGGCCTTACGGCGGCCGGCTGGCGGGGCAAGAGCATCCTGCAGCGCAACGCCGTCATTGCCCTCGGCAACAGCGGCGACAGCGACGCCGTCCCGGCACTGGCCCACGTCCTGAAGCGCGATTCCCGCCCCCTGCTGCGGCTGCATGCCGCCTGGGCCCTGGGCCGCATCGGCGGCAGCCGTGCCCGCCGCAGCCTGGAGCTGCAGCTTCAGCGCGAAACCGAGCCGGCCGTCATAGCCGAACTGCGGCAGGCGCTGAAGCAGCCGGGCCCCTAGTTGAGCCCGCGCTCCTGCATGAGCTCCCGCAGCAGGTCGGGCTGATCTGTAATGATGCCGTCCACCCCCAGGTCCAGCATGCGCTTGAGATCGGCGGCCTCATTCACCGTCCAGACGTTGACCCGGTATCCTTTCCGCCGCGCCCAGGCCATGTATTTTTCGTCCACCATCCTGATCTCGGGATGCAGCGCCTCGGGCCTCAAGAGGGGGATGAACCAGCCCTCGCTCAGGAAGCGCGGCAAATCTGGCGCATAGAGCAACCCCACGGGAATCTTCTTGTCGGCCCACTTTACCCGCATCAGGGCAATGGGATTAAAGGAAGAGACCAGGACCCGGTCATAAAGATTATAGTCCTGGATCACTTTCACTACCGCCTGCTCCAGCCCGTCGGTGGCAGGGCTTTCCGTTTTCAATTCAATGTTGAGCCGCGTCTGGGGATCAATTGCTTCAACGACCTCCTGGAGGGTGGGAATGCGCTCCCCAGCGAAAGCCTCGTGAAACCAGGAGCCGGCATCCAGCTTCTGCAGCTCGGCCATGGTGTAATTCTTCACCGGGCCCGTGCCATTGGTGGTGGCATCAACTTCGTAATCGTGAATCACGGCAATTTGCCCGTCGCGCGAGAGCATCACGTCAAGCTCAATGGCATGGGCGCCCAGCGCTTCGGCGGCGAGGAAGGAGGAGATGGTATTTTCAGGAGCCGCCTCCGGCGCGCCGCGGTGGCCTATATTTAAAAGGTCGCGGCCGCCATAGAAGCTGGCCACGGGATCCGGAGTCCAGGTCCAGTAGCGCACGGCAATGACCGCCACAGCCAGGACAATTAAGCAGATCACAGCCGTAAGCAGCCACAAGATGACTTTGCCGATAAATTGAATAATCTTCAAGGAAACCCTCTCCCTTCGTAAAAGGCTTGCTTATTGTCCAGGGACTTGGCCGTCCCTGCCCCCGAAATTCTGCATATATCTTTCCAAGATGCCCTCCCTGAAGCGATGTATTATAAAAAAATTCTTGATCCATGGGAAGAATCCTTTTTTGGGCAGCAAAAGGCGGCAACCCTTTCCCGCGGGAATTCACTTTTTCCCCTCCCCCGGCAGCAGGTAAACAGGGCGCTCCATGGAAGAGATATAAGAGATATAGAAGAAATCATATGAGAAGGAAGGAGTCTTCCGGTGTCCAATCTCATCATACCAATCAAGTCAGGATTAACAAAAAGCCTGCAGACGCTCTGGTTCCTGGCCAAGATCATCTTCCCGGTAACCTGCGCCGTGCAGCTGCTGGAGCATTATCACCTCCTGGAGCGCGCCGCCGCCTACTGCAGCCCGGCCACCTCCTGGATCGGGCTGCCCGGGGACGCGGTGCTGCCGCTCCTGCTCGGCTTCTTCAGCAATTTCTACGCTTCCCTGGGCATAATGGGCACCATGTCTCTCAGCTCCCAGGAGGTGACCATCATGGCGCTCATGCTCTGCATCTGCCACGAGCTGCCCATAGAGTCGACTATCTGCCGCAGCACCGGGCTTAAAATCTCCCACTCGGTCCTGCTGCGGCTGATCACCGCCTTCCTGGCCGCTTTTCTGCTCAAGGCCCTGTATACCGCCATAGGAGGATAACGAAGATGGAAACAGCGCTGGAAATAATCAAGGAAGGCCTGGCTGGCGGAGCCATCACCATGCTGCGCCTGGCCCTCTTTCTCATACCCATCATGGTGCTGACGGAAATTGCCCGCCACTACAACCTTCTCCAATTGCTGGCGCGGAAAATTAAAATGGTGCTTGATTTTCTGACCCTCCCCCTGGAGGCGGCCTTCCCGCTTCTGGTGGGGGTCTGCTTTGGCATTGTCTACGGATCGGCGCTGATTATCGACTACGCCCGCGAGGGCTTCCTGCAGAAAAGGGATCTCCTGCTCATCGGCATTTTTTTGAGCATTGGCCACTCCCTCATTGAAGACACCTTTATCTTCGTTCCCTTCGGCGCCAACCCGCTGCTCATCATCCTGGTGCGCTTCTCCCTGGCCTTCCTCATTACCAGGCTGGCCGCGGAGGCCATGGACCTGGTTGCCAGGCGGCGGGAAGCCAGGGAGCGGCAAAAAGCCTAACCATATCCAGAAAACAGGATTTTGTATAAAGTTATAGAAGATAGAATCAGCTTAAGAAACTGCTGCCAGGTGACATTATTATTCCAAGGAGGTATGGCCAATGCAGTTCAAGGGTCTTGTTTTCGGCATCCCCAAGGAGATAATGCCCGGAGAAAGACGCGTTGCCGCCATTCCTGAAACCGTGGAGAAGCTGGTGTCTGGAGGAGCAGCGGTACTGGTGGAGAAGGGGGCCGGCGAGGGAGCCTTTATCATGGACGATGACTACCGTAAAGCCGGCGCCCGCATCGTCGAGGACGTAGCCGAGATCTACGCCCAGTCCGACGTGATCTTGAAAGCCAAGGAGCCGCTGTTTAACCCTGAGAAGAATAAACATGAAGTGGAAATGATGCCGCGGGGCCAGGTCCTGGTGGCATTCCTCCATCCCGCCGCTCCCGACAACCACGAGATGGTGCGGAAGCTGGCGGATCAAGGAATCACCGCCCTCACGCTGGACGGCATTCCCCGCATTTCGCGGGCGCAGGCCATGGACGCCCTCACTTCCATGAGCACCGTCGCCGGCTACAAGGCCGTGCTCATGGCCGCCAACCGGGTGCCCAAGTTCCTGCCCATGATAGCTTCGGCGGTGGGGATGATCCAGCCGGCAAACGTCCTGGTTATCGGCACCGGCGTGGCCGGCCTGCAGGCGGTGGCTACGGCCAGGAGGCTGGGCGCCGTGGTTTACGCCGTGGACATCCGCCCCGAGGCGGCGGAGCACGCCAAGAGCCTGGGTGCGAAGATCATTGAGACGGGTGTTCCTCCCGAGGTGGCCATCGGCGAGGGGGGCTATGCAAAGCACCTGCCCCAGGAATGGCTGCTCAAGGAGCGGGAGGCCATCGCCGAGGCCGTCGCCAAGGCCGACATTATCATCTCCACGGCGCTGGTTCCCGGCAGGCTGGCCCCCGTACTGCTCACCGAAGAGATGGTCCGCTCCATGGCCCCGGGTTCGGCCATTGTCGATGTGGCCGTCGACCAGGGCGGCAACTGCGAGCTCACCGTGGGCGGCGAAGTCATTGAGAAGTACGGCGTGAGCATTGACGGGACTAAGAACATCCCCGGCCTCGTCCCGGCCAGCTCCACGTACATGCTGTCCAAGAACATCTTTAACTATGTCTCCTATTTCATCAAGGAAGGCAAAATTGAACTGGACCTGGGGGACGAGATCATCGCCTCCTCCATAGTCACCAGGGACGGGGAACTCCTGCACGCCGGGGCCAGGGAGGCCATGGGGCTTGCTTAGCCCCCCTTCGAGAAAAAAGAAAGCGTAGGAGGTTAAAATGAACCCGCTTTTATTGATCGCCCTTTTTGTGCTGGCCGCTGTGCTGGGATACAGGATCATAAGAGAGGTGCCCTCGTTGCTGCACACTCCCCTGATGTCAGGGACCAACGCCATCTCGGGGGTCACCATCCTCGGTTCGCTGGTCGCCACCGCCGCCGCGGCAGCCAGCGGAAGCCGCCTGCTGGGCTTTATCGCCATTGTCATGGCTTCCATCAACCTGGTGGGCGGCTTTGTCGTCACCGACCGGATGCTGAAAATGTTCAAGCAGTAGGAGGGAGCATGGCCCATGGAGCGAACAATTTATATTGCCGTTTCCATCGTTCTCTGCGCGCTGGTTCTCCTGGGAATCAGGTGGATGAGCTCGCCCCGGACCGCCGTCCGGGGAAACCGCCTCAGCGCCGTGAGCATGCTTGCCGCCGTGCTGCTCGTTCTCTGGACTGAAAAAATTATCAGCCTCCCCCTGCTCTGGGCGGGCATAGTCATTGGCGGCGCCATCGGCTACTACCTCGCCGTCAGGGCCACGATGCTGCAGATGCCCCAGATGGTAGCCCTGCTCAACGGGCTGGGCGGCGGCGCCTCGGCCCTGGTGGCACTGATTGAGATCGTGGAAAAATACGCGGCCATGGCTCCTTTCAACCGCGTTAGCAGCCAGCTGGCCCTCATCGTCGGCGGGGTGACCCTGAGCGGCAGCATCGTCGCCGCCCTGAAGCTGGACCGGCGCATCGCCCAGCGGCCGGTGGTCTTAAGGGGACACTCCTTCCTGGCCGGCGGCTCCATCGCCCTTATGCTGGCGCTGGCCGCGGCCGCTCTTTTTGCCGGAAACTCCCCGGCCACGGCCTTCTCCGTCGCCGTGGTCCTCGTTGCCCTCATCTACGGCATCCTCATGGCCATTCGCGTGGGCGGCGCGGACATGCCCATAACCATCTCCCTGCTGAACTCCTTTTCCGGCCTTGCCGGGGCCATCTGCGGCTTCACCATCGAGGAGCCCCTGCTGGTGGCCGTAGGCGCCATCGTGGGTGCCTCGGGGCTTATCCTCACGCAGATCATGTGCCGCGCCATGAACCGCTCGCTGGCCCATGTTCTTAGCGGCTCCATTGCCGCCTACCAGCCTGGAGCCGGCGAAGCAGCGCCGGAAAGCGAAGAGAAGCCGGAGACCGGAGAAGAGATCTCTTACAAGCAGATCCTGGCCCAGGCGCGCAAGGTCATCATCGTGCCCGGCTACGGCATGGCCCTGGCCCAGGCCCAGGGCAAGGTGAAGGAGCTTTTCGATTTCTGGGAAGCCAGGGGGGTGGAGGTGAAGTTCGCCATCCATCCCGTCGCCGGCAGGATGCCCGGGCACATGAATGTCCTCCTGGCGGAGGTGGACATTCCCTACGACAGGCTTTGCGAAATGGAGCAAATCAACCCCGAGTTTGCCACCGCCGACCTGGCCGTGGTCGTCGGCGCCTGTGACGTGGTCAACCCGGCGGCGAACACGGTGGAGGGAACGCCCATTTACGGGATGCCTGTGCTCAAGGTGGAGGAGGCAAAGCATGTGTTCGTCTACAACCTTGATCTCAAGCCGGGCTACTCGGGGGTGGATAACCCCCTCTACAAGATGAAGCATGTGCGCCTCTGCCTGGGCGACGCCAAGGAGACGCTGGCCGGCCTGCTGGAGGAGCTGGCGGAGGCGCTTGCCTAATACTAGAATATAGCATAAAAAAAAAGGGCTTCGGCGCAAGCTGAAGCCCTTTTTTTACCAAGGCCGCTTTGTTAGGCAGGCTTACTTAAGCAGGCTGCCGAGCAGGCCCCCCAAGAGATCCCCCAGGTCGCCGGCTGAACTTTTTTCTTTCTCTTTCTTCTTCTTCTCATTGCCCAGCGCTCCCAGCACGAGAGGCGCCAGCTGGGTTAGCACTGCTACCACCTGTTCGACAGTCAACCCCGTTTTCCCGGCCAGGTCCTTCTGAACCTGCTCCTTTTTACTGGAGAATATGTGCCCCAGGATCTTGGCCCCGTCTTCGATATCCACGCCCTGCAAGAAATTGAACACGTCTTCTACCGGATCGTCCTGGTGATCCCGGAGAGCTTTTTCCAGGGATTTGGCGCCCTCGGGGGTGCTGGCATTTTGCTGCATCGTCTTCAGCAAAAGCGGCAGGGCATTTTGAGCAAGCTTGCCGACCTGGTCAGGCCTGGCTCCCGCTTTTTTGCCCAGCTGTTCCATCACCGTGGGATCCTTTAACTTATCGGCAACCGTCGACAGAATGTCCATGCTTCACCGCTTCCCATTTAAATTTGTAAAATCATTATACCATGAAAGGTATGGACTTATCAAAAATATATCAATAATTGTTGACATTTTCAATCACTGATGCCTATAATTGTGATCGGACAGTGATATTGTCACCATATAAGCGGTCTGAGATAATGTCACCATTATGGGAGGAGACATTTTCTTGAAGCCGAAGGAAGCCAGGAGAGTTAACGTAGTGGAACAGTTGGTAAAAGGAACGATCACGGTATCACAGGCAGCGATGCTGCTGAGCCTCTCTGAACGCCAGGTCAAACGGATTAAGAAAGGAGTCAAAGAACAAGGGTTGTCTTACCTGGCGCACAAGAAC
>LSQX01332724.1_pt2 | contig 28156 bp, 28 predicted proteins | sample 654561 | NCBI WGS metagenome assembly LSQX01 (sample SAMN04489861, study PRJNA283612) | anaerobic digester metagenome | isolation source: 4 biogas reactors fed with cattle manure at either 37C or 55C with and... | place: Denmark: Kongens Lyngby | collected 2014
TGTCTCATAATTTTTTAGGGTAGTCATTACTACAGATTCTGTCAATGGTTCGGCTTTTTGGGAACATCCTGCTAATAAGAGGATGGCTGTTAGTAATATTGTTAGTCGTTTTTTCATACTATCCCTCCAATTCCATTATACTATATTCTTTTCTACAGATATAACATTGTGTCAAAACTGTCACATAAAAAAAGGTCGACTCAACAGTTTAGTCTAGATGCACTTTAATTTATATTCAAGTAACGACTATTATCGAATAAATCACTTCCACTATTTTATTCAATGGAAGGGAGAATGAAACTTTAACTTCTATCCAATTCTTTTTCTATTACCCAGTCAATTAATCTTTCAAATGTATCAAGTTGAGTTGCAACAACTCCGGGACTAAATCGTTCACGGCGTATCATATATGTTATATCAGCTAGTAGAACTTCTATATCAACATTTGGATTTGTTGAAAATTCACGTTTTTCATGAACAGACTTATAATTTGGTGTGAAGTAATTTGATGTACACCAAAAGGTGAAAAAATTTATTATCTCCCTATTATATGAATAAGGATTTAAAAGATGTTCCTTTTCAAATCTGTACTTTACTTCTGAAGATTTCAAAAAAGCACTAAACTCAACTAAGTAATCAAATTCGCTCATATATTAATCCTCCATAGATACTTTTCAAAATTCATTAACAATAAAATGTCCCTCAATTACCATTATACTATATTCTTTTCTACAGAAAAATTTGTGTCAAACCTACCACATAAAAGAAATTCAAGTCAGCAGTTAAGTCTAGATAGAAAACTATATCGTTCCAATTTCAGAGAAGTCATAAACAAAAACCTTACGTCTGTTTTTTGTTTTGACGAAAATATTGAATAATACCAAAAACACTTGCGAGGAGCATTAACAGATTCCAGGCAATCCACTTATAATCGGTATTTTCCTGTTGATGCTCATGAACATTAAAGGAGATATCACCCGCTGGTTCATCTAAGGTTAATTCATAAACCATTTCTCTGGTTGTTGTAGTAACCCCAAACGCCTTTATTTCCTCTAAATCTATATCATGGTATTGTTGTTCAAGGCTAAATAAAGGAAAAAAGTAATTTCTTGTAAAATTAAAGAAATTGTGATTTCCTTCAGATTCTTTAATGATCACTACAGAGAATTGATTAAACATCTCATGATAATCAAATCGCTCTAATACAACAGAATCCTCATCCGACAACGATAGGGCTTTTTCTTCCAATGCATTTTCTGTAATAAACCCGAATTTAAAACGTCCTTGTCCAAAAAGAAAAGATATAACTAGAACTATTAAAACAATTACATAAAGTGTTATCGTTTTTTTCTTCATAGGTTGAACCTCCTATTTTAGATGTTTTTAAGTTTGTTTTAAATAAATAACAGACTATTTTTAACAAATTGTGCATCATTCTCTATTACATTAAGCATATATATCTTATTATGGATTGTCAACACATTATTGTACCACCAGATGTGTCCACCTAATTCATCTGTTGTATTAAATATACTTTGGAAAATGAATTAAAAAACAAAAAAGGACACGGCTTCTGTAAAACAGAAACTATGTCCTTCTAATAAAGTATATTTGGTGGAGATGAGGGGACTCGAACCCCTGTCCAAAAAGTGTCCACATTTAGATATCTACAGTTTAGTCAGTTATCAGTATTCACAGGCAACAAACTGACATGTTTTCTGTGAAGTCTCCAGTGAAAGTTTTCATCATCAACAACCCAGAGTATTGTTAATGCTTAGTCTTTGTTTCTTATTCGCTTTAATTGATCCAAAGACCAAATCAATCAAGCGGCATTACGTCTTAGGCTTTAATTAAGCAGCGTAAGCGAAACCGTATTGGTTATTTAATCTGTTTCCAGTTATTTTTTTGTGGTTATTAGGTAACCAATCCACTGCCATCTAAATCCAACGAAATCCTGTCGAAACCAAGCATCCCCGTGGAGAGTTATTATAACCAATTTGTTGGCAATTTTCAAGTATAATGAAGGTATGAAAAAAGGATTAACTGGAGCGCAACTTAAATGGATCGCCATGATTACCATGTTTATAGACCATATTGGGGCTGTCATTGTTCAAAGCTTAGCCTTTAATCTGGGAGACGATTCTTTAATCACCCCACTCTACTGGTCACTTAGACTCATTGGCCGATTAAGTTTTCCTATCTATGCATTCTTATTAGTCGAAGGATTTAAACATACCTCCAATGTAAAGAAGTATGGGTTTAACCTTTTACTCTTTGCCCTGATCTCTGAAATACCATTTGACTTAGCCACCTCAAATTTCATCATTAATCCATCCTATCAAAATATATTCTTTACTCTATTCTTAGGATTAGTCTTAATGAGTTTAGCCAAAGACAAACCAAGATGGCTAAGTATTATAATCTTTGGAATAGGTGCTTTGATTAATGAGTATTTGTTACTCGCAGATTATGGAGCATATGGGATAATTCTTATCGCAGGAATCTATTTACTAAGAAACGATAAAGTGACACAAAATATTTTCATCTTCAGTATCGGATTCATACAAATGGTTCAAGGTTTTTCTGTAATCTTTATTAATGCCTATAATGGCAAGCGCGGCAAACAGAACAAATATTTCTTTTACTTGTTCTATCCAATCCATTTATTAATACTCTACTTTATTGTAAAAACATTCATTCCCATGTGAGAATGAATGTTTAGTATTATCCAAATAAGAACCAAATTAAGACATAACCACTCAAGACGGCAGCTAATGTATAAGGAACAGATATCTTCATAAAGGTAGCAGGTGAAACCTCATACCCTTCTTTTCTTAAAATACCAATACTTGTAATATTAGCCGAAGCACCAATCGGGGTTAAGTTACCTCCTAAAGTAGCACCTGATAGTAATCCGAAATATAAGACTGTAGGATCAACACCCATTTGAGCCGCAATCCCAGTAACAACTGGAAGCATTGTCGCCACATAAGGAATATTATCAATAAAAGCACTCAGTATAACGGACGCAAATGTAATAATTGTGTACATCACAAAAGTACTGCTTCCCCCCATATTAACAAATAACTTGGCAATCTCCTCAATAACACCTACTTCAGAAATACCACCAATCACAACAAATAGACCAGCTAGTAATAATAAGGTAAATAAGTCTAATTCTCTTAGTACAATAATAATCGTAGTTTTAATAGAGTACTTAAATGACTGCACCAAGATACCTACAAGTAATAAAACCATACAAATGATCCCATTTGTTAAAGGATGTTTGTTGGGAATAAATGACGCAAAGATTAAACCAAGAATTGTTATAATTAATAAAAAAGTTGGAAAGTAATCATATACTTGAGTAAATTTATCCAAATGAACTTTTTGATTATCTTTTCTAAAAACATAATACAAGACAACCGTTGCCACAATCATACTAATTTGAACAATCCAGAATAATCCAGGTTTTCCATGATAGAAAAAGAAATCCAAGAAATCCATATCAGCATAGCCACCCAATAAGATAGAAGTTGTATCACCCACTAAAGTAGCCGCACCCTGTAAGTTAGAAGCAATCGATATCGCAATAACTGGTTTAACGGGTGAGATTCTAAGCTTCTTAGAAATAGTCACAGCCACAGGCGCAACCATTAAGACCGTTGCGACATTATCAACAAATGCTGAAATAATTCCCGCAAAGAGACTTAGAGCAATTACAACCCATTTAACATCTGGCATTTTATCTATAATAATATCAGCCAATAAAGCTGGCATCTTAGACTCAATAAACAATGCCACAATCCCCATCGTTCCGGCAATCATCATTAAGACATTAAAATCAATAGCACCTACAACCTTATTAATAGGTAATAAGCCAAAGACAACAAACAAGACAGCCGAAGTAATTGCGACATGAGCTCGATACTTAGGTAAAGTAATCATTAGAACATATGTTAGAACAAATATGACTAATCCTAAAACTAGTGGTGACATAAAAATCCCTCTCTCTTTATAACATGTCTCATTATAACGAAATTGTAAAAATTGTAAAATGAATATCGATGGTTTATAATAAAAATGAAAAAGGGAGTAAAAGGCCTACGGGTTCAGGATTCGTCAATACGACCACTCATTAGGTCCGGATTCTGATTAAACATTGAGACTTTATCAAAGCGGTAAAGTTTTTTTATTAACTAAAGGAGAAAATTGCATGGAAAATAAAAACTGGAGCAATACTTCTGTAGAAGAGATTCTACAAGAAGTGAATACTGACACTGGACTCACCAGTCAACAAGCTCAACAAAAACTACAAACCGATGGACTCAATCAACTGGCACAAGCTGAAAAAGAAAGCTTATTGATAAAATTTATCAACCAGTTCAAAGACGTCATGATCCTTATATTAATTGCGGCCGCCATTATCTCAGGAGTACTTGGTGAAATGGTTGACGCCTTTATTATTTTAGCCATCGTTGTTGTTAACGCATTACTCGGTTTATATCAAGAAGGTAAGGCCGAAAACGCATTAGAAGCCCTACAAAAATTATCAGCTCCAACCTCTAAAGTAATTCGTGATTCTCAAGAGTTATCAGTTCCATCTGAAGAACTCGTAGTAGGAGACATCATTGTTTTAGAAGCAGGTGATTTAGTCAATGCTGATTTACGCTTACTCAAAACATCTTCATTAAAGATAGAAGAAGCCTCACTCACCGGGGAATCAGTCCCAGTCGAAAAAGAAGCTGATGTTCTAGTCGGAGAAGATAAAGCCTTGGGTGATCGTATCAATATGGCATACTCAAGTGGAAATGTCACATATGGACGTGGACTAGGAGTCGTAACTGCCACTGGTATGAATACCGAAGTCGGAAAAATTGCTACTATCTTAAGTGAAACAAAAAATCAAGAAACACCACTCCAAAAACAATTAAATGATTTAGGAAAAGTCTTAGGAATTGTTGCCATTATTGCTGTCGTTGGAATTTTCTTAATTGGACTTTTTAATGGAAAAGAACCATTCCAAATGTTTATGACCTCCGTCTCACTGGCTGTTGCCGTCATACCTGAATCACTTCCAACTGTTTCAACTATTGTCTTGAGTATGGGTGTCCAACGATTAGTCAAAAGAAATGCGATTGTAAGAACACTTCCATCGGTTGAAACATTAGGCTCAACAACCGTAATCTGTTCTGACAAAACTGGAACACTAACTCAGAATAAAATGACTGTGGTCGACTATTACAATAATGAACAACCAGTTGATCACTTAGCCTTAGCAGGTTTCTTAGTCAATGACTCACGCTTGAACAATGAACAAAAATGGGTCGGGGATCCAACCGAAACAGCTATCAGTGCTTGGGCTGTCGACCAAGGTGTTAATTATGACCAAGCTTTAAAAGACTATAAGCGAATTGCTGAAGTACCATTTGACTCAGCACGTAAACGAATGACAACCGTTAATATGGTTGATGGAAAAAAAACGGTCTATGTCAAGGGTGGAGTTGATGAAGTTTTAGCCATAACAACACGCTATGGATTAAATAATGAAGTACGACCTATCACTCAAGAAGACATTGATACTATCCAACAAAAAAACACTTCCATGGGCCAAGATGCACTTCGTGTCTTAGCCGTTGCCTATAAAGAAGTACAAGGTGAAGTGGAAGATGGAGATCCAAATCTAGAATCTGATCTAATCTTCTTAGGACTTGTTGGAATGATTGATCCAGCACGACCAGAAGTTAAAGAAGCCATCGCAGATTGTAAAAATGCAGGCATCCGAGCTGTCATGATTACTGGAGACCATGCTACAACTGCACAAGCAATTGGTAGAGAAATTGGGTTATTGGAAGATCATCACAGAGTCATCACAGGTGTTGATTTAGACAATATGAGTGATGAAGACCTAGCCAGAGACGTCGAAAGTATAGGGGTATATGCCCGTGTTTCTCCAGAACATAAAATGAGAATCATCGATGCCTGGAAGAGTTATGGAAATATCGTAGCCATGACTGGTGATGGGGTTAATGATGCTCCAGCACTTAAGAAAGCTGATATCGGAGCCGCCATGGGAATTGTTGGAACTGAAGTTGCTAAAGGTGCATCTGATATGGTTCTAACAGATGATAACTTCGCCACTGTTGTTAATGCGGTTGAAGAAGGTCGTCGAATTAAAGACAATATTAAAAAAGCCATTGGATATTTACTATCATGTAATATGGGTGAACTATTTACACTATTACTTGCGACAGTTCTAAATTGGCAAATGCCTTTACTAGCAATTCATATCTTATGGATCAACTTAGTAACTGACTCACTACCTGCACTAGCATTAGGTGTTGACCCAGCCGAAGAAGATATTATGGATCGTGAACCAGATCGTTCAAATTCATTATTCACTAAACCAATGGCTTATCGTACCTTATACCAAGGGGTTATGGTAGGAATCCTGACAACGATTGGGTTTATGGTTGGTTCAGGCTGGTTATTTGGACTAGAAGGAAATACACAATTAGGACAAACCATGGCCTTTGGTGTTTTAGGTTTCTCTCAATTAGTTCATGCATTTAATATTCACTCACCACAAGAATCAGTGTTTAAAACATTATTTAAGAATAAACAACTCATTCAAGCAGTCCTTATTAATGTCGCAATGATGTTTGCTGTTCTATTAGTTCCAGCTCTTCGAGACATTTTCAAACTAGCAGATTTAGAATTAATTCACTGGCTTATAATGTTTAGCTTAGCCTTTATGCCATGGGTAATTGTTGAAATTATGAAGAAGCTTGGCCTAAATGGTAATGACTAATAGTTAGAAATATCTAACTAATCAATAAAAGTTATTGCAAGTTAACCTTTTGTCATAGTATAATAGCTATAGAAAAGAGGTGCGCATGTTAAAACAAATGACTCCTTCGATAGAGGATTATTTATCGACCATTTATCGATTAGATAAAGGTGAAGGCGTTCGCTCTGTAGATGTTGCGAAAGTATTAGAGGTTTCAAAACCTAGTGTCAATCGTGCACTAAAGACGCTCTCAGAAATGAAGCTCGTTAAGCAAGAGCCCTATGGGGACATCTTTCTTACAAAATTAGGTAGAGAAACAGCCCTTGATCTCAATAAAAAGTATTCAATTCTAAGAGGATTTCTTGTTCACATGTTGGATGTTGATCCAATTGTTGCTGAAAAAGAAGCAAATCAAATGGAACATGGAATGAGCAATGACACAATAGAACGTATTGGGTTACTAATGAAATCATATTCATTAAGTGCCGAAAAATCAAAATTCAAACCAAAACTAGACGAAAATGCCATCGATTAATTATCGATGGCATTTTCATTTACTAACCTAATTATTCTTATAATAAAGAATGTTGTCAAACAGAAACTGACCACCTCAGCAAGGGGGATTGACCACCAGATATTGCTAAGGACATTTGTTTTTGATAACCCATAAGCAATGGGTAGGATGAATAATATTTGTCGACAAAATGAGATAAATAAGGAAATCGTCCCTCTTTGTAAAGCTTGAAAGACGGAACTTAAAACAATATTATACCCAGCAAATAAGAATGAGAAAGAAATAATTCGTAGTGCTGGAATTCCAATTTGAAGCATTTCTGGTGTAGCTTCAAATAAGTTAAGGAGTGTTGGGGTAAAGAATTGGAAAATTAAAAATCCTGTAAGCGTGACGCCTATTCCTAGTTTCAAGGCAAATTTAACAGCATCTTTCATTCGATCATATTGCTTAGATCCATAGTTATAGGAAACAATTGGTACTAAACCATTGTTTAACCCAAAGACTGGCATAAAGGCGAAACTTTGTAATCTGAAATAGGCACCCAAAACTGCTGTTGCGGCGTCTGTAAAGGCGCTTAAGATTCTATTTAAGAAAAAGACCATGACTGATGATAAAGATATTAGTAAGATTGATGGTAATCCAACCTTATAGATTCGTTTAATAATTTCAAGTTCTGGCTTGAAAATTAATGAAGGTTTAAATTTAACATATTTATTCTTTAAACGGATAAAGGTATAAGCAAGAATCATTGCCACAACTTGACCAATAATTGTTGCGATTGCGGCACCCTTAACGCCCATCTCAGGCACACCAAACCAACCAAAGATAAAGATAGGGTCTAAGATAATATTAATAACTGCCCCAGTAATTTGAGTAATCATTGGGTAAACTGAATAACCACTAGCAATCAGAATCCTTTCAAATGCCATTTGACCAAAGATTCCGATAGAAAAAATCGTGACTAAGCTTAAGTAATCTTGGCCATGTTGAATAATGACTGGGTTGCTTGTTTGTGCAGCAATAATTGCTCTGGAAAAGAATATTCCTAAAATAATAAAGACAGTCCAGTTAATTAATGCTAGAAAGACAGCAGTATTGGCTGCTTTATTGGCTCGTTCAAGATTTCCTTGGCCTAATGAATAAGACAGCAAGGCGTTGGTTCCAACATTGGTTCCCACACTAATTGCACTCATTACTTGTTGAACAGGGTAAGCTAAGGATAAAGCAGTAAATGCTTCAAATGAATATCGAGAGACATAAATACTGTCGACGACATTATAAAGAGCTTGGGTCAACATTGAAATCATTATTGGAACTGACATTGTCAGTATTAATTTTCTAACAGACATTGTGCCTAGTTTATGTGTTGTACTCATGATGAACATTATAACACTTCTATAACTTTCTGCGTATTGTACTTGACACTTTTGTTTATTGGGTTTATTATTTATTGCGAATGATTCGCATTTGCAAGGAGAACAAATGAAAAAACTATTATCGATAGCCCTATTCATCTTTTTACTAGTTGGTTGCAGTTCAAATGCTCGACCTGTTAATAACAATGAAATAAAAATCGTTACAACTATTTTCCCTATAACTGATTTAACTCAAAAAGTTACTGGAGAATCTGTCACTCAATTACTTCCAGATTCAGGTGCCAATGCTCATACTTGGGAACCAACTCCACAAGATATTTTTCTATTAGAGGAAGCAGATGTCTTTATTTATAATGGTGCAGGTATGGAAGAATGGGTTGAAGATGTTTTAGACTCGTTAGGAAATGAAGAGTTGTTAGTGATTGAAGCATCTAAAGATGTTGCTAAGATTGATGGACATGGCCATGCTCATGCAGGAGTTGATCCTCATACTTGGTCCTCTCCAAAAACAGCTAAAACTCAACTAGAGACAATTGGACAAGCGCTAATGAGTGAGTTTGAGGATAAGGCTGATGACTATAAAAAAAACATAGAGAAGACTGTTACACTATTTGAAGAATTAGATAAGGAATATGAAACAGCGCTAAAGGATTTACCAAATAGAATTCTAGTAGTTCAACATGAGGCATATGGATACTTAACTCATGACTATGGCTTACAACAAATTGGAATTGAAGGATTAGTTCCTACTTCTGAACCAGATCCTGCTCGAATGGTTGATATTATCAAACTCGTGAAAGAATATGATGTTAAAACAATCTTCTTTGAAGAGAATGTAAGTGATCGAGTGGCTCAAACCTTGGCCAATGAAACAGGTGCTGATACTGCAGTGCTTAATACACTCGCATTTAAAAATGAAAATAATGATGATCTAATACAAATGATGAGAAACAATCTACAAGTATTAGTGGAAGGGTTAGAGCAGTGATAGAATTTAAAGACTTATATTTTACCTATGAGACAGATACAGTCTTAAGTAACATTAATTTTAGAATTGCATCAGGGCAGTATGTCGCCTTAATAGGTGATAATGGGGCGGGTAAAACGACCCTTTTACGCCTATTGATTGGCGAATTAAAAGCAGATAAAGGGCGTTTAAAAATTGGTGATAACTTTAAAAAGTTTGGGTATGTTCAACAAACAACTTTAAAGAATCAGATTAATTTTCCTGCCACTGTTTTAGAAGTTGTGGTGGGTAATCTATATCAAGAGATTGGATTATTTAAATTTCCACGTAAAAAACATAAACAAAAAGCGTTGGAAACATTAAAACTTGTCAATATGGATGAGTTTAAAGATGAATTGTTAGCTGATTTATCGGGTGGTCAACAACAACGTGTTATGTTAGCAAGAGCGTTAGTTAATAATCCAGATTTTGTTATTTTTGATGAACCAACATCAGGAGTTGATCGAAAGTCGAGTGAGCACTTCTATCAAACGATTAAAGAACTTAATGAACAAGGTCTAACGATTTTGTTAGTGACCCATAATGTGGACCATATTTATGATGATGTGAGTGATGTTTACAAATTAATAGAAGGGCATTTGTCAAAGGTGAAATAATGTTCGAAGTATTTCAATATCCGTTCATGCAAAAAGCGTTAATCGTTGGTGCCCTGCTGGGTTTAATTGTGCCCTTAATTGGTGCGTTGATGGTTTCAAAGCGATTATCAATGATTGGTGATGCGTTGTCCCATATGTCATTAGCTGGGGTATCTATTGGTTTAATCTTTAATTTTAGTCCAGTCTTAGGAGCGTTATTAACTGGAATTATTTCTGCTTTAAGTATTGATTATATAAGATCTCGCTTGCCACAACATGCTGAGACGAGTATTGCGGTGATAACATCGACTGGAATTGGGCTGGCAGGGTTATTGTCAGGTTTGATTCCTAATGCTGCTAATTTCAACTCGTTCTTATTTGGAAGTATAGTTGCTATTAGTAATGATGAATTATGGTTGGTAGTTATTATTGCGTTGGTTGTTTTTATTCTATTTACGCTCTTTTATAAAGAATTTTTCTTGGTGGCGATGGATGAGAAGAATGCTCGGCTACAGGGTGTTAATGTTAAAATTGTTAATTTACTGAGTTTGTTTTTAACAGCTTTAACTGTTTCAATCGCAGCTAGAACAGTGGGGGCTTTAATTATTAGTTCACTCATGGTGATTCCGGTTGTGAGTGCATTACAAATTAGTAAGTCTTACAAACAAACGGTTATCTTCTCGGTAATTTTTGGATTCATATTTACTGTTGTTGGACTTATTAGTTCTTTCTATCTTCGTCTCAAACCGGGAGGGACAATTGTTATTTTTGGTATCTTAGTGTTATTTATGTTATTTATTTACAATGGGATTAAACGGTCTAAAATTAGAAGGAGGCATTTATGAGTAAAGATTTATTGTGGCCCAAAGAGTTAAAGAAAACAAAGCATCGCCAAAAGATTTATGACTTGCTTAAACAAGAGAATAGACCTTTGTCAATTGTTGAATTACAACAATTATTGCATGATAAAAACGAACAAATTTGGCTCTCAACAATTTATCGAGTGCTTGATTCATTCGTGTCTCATAATGTGGTTAATAAAATCAACATGTTAAATGATGATGCTGTCTATTATGAATTAAACTTAAACCAACATGTTCATTATGCGATTTGTGTGAACTGTCGTGATGTGATTGAATTAGAACATTGTCCAATGGATATGTTTGAATCTCAATTAATTGATAAAAGCTTTAAAGTTTTTGGTCATCGGATGGAGATTTTTGGTCTTTGTCAAGACTGCCATCAAAATTAATACTGAAGGTTACTTCCTGATTGTTGGAAGTAACTTTTATTTTAGCGTTGTGCTTTTGGGCTATGTCTTTAGCAATGGCTAAGCCTAGACCATAACCTTCTTTGGAGCGAGACTCATCAATCCGATAAAAGCGGTCAAAGAGATGGTCTCTTTGATCTTTGTTTAAGGTGTCAGCAGGATTTGTTATGGTTAGGATATTGTTTTTTAAACTAATGGTTGTAATCGAGTTTTCATAAGAATACTTGATGGCATTGTCTAACAATATTCGGATTAGCTTAGTGAGGCTTTCTAAATCTCCTACAATAATTGATTTTGATTCTAATTCACTTACTTCTAACTGACGTTTATGCTCGAAAAAAAGTGGTTCATAATCTAAAATAACTTGTTTCATTAAGTGGTTTAAATCAATAGTATTTCTCTCGAGTTGATAATGTTCACTATCACCTTGAGCTAAATACAATAATTGATGGACAAGCCCACTCATACGCGTAATTTCACTTTCTTGAGATTCAATCCATTTCATTTGAGTAGAGATAGGTTGATCCATATTATTTTTTAAGATTGTCACATTATTTCCTAGAATGGTTAATGGGTTTTTAAGCTCATGGCTTGCGTCTGCGATAAATTGTTTCTGTTGTTGCATCGAATCTTCTACAGGTTTAACGAGTTTTTTTGATAAGTAGATAGTTAAGACAGTTAAGACTAAGAAACTGGCTAGAAACAATGACACTAGTGTGAAGACAAATGATCTAAATGTGTTTTGGGTAGGTCTTAGATCGATAAATGCTATTTTGGTTCTTAATGAATTTATATCTTTTTTGAATTCTACGGTGTTGTTTAATATCTTGCCTTGTACAAGTGAGCTAGATAATGCTTCATTCATTAGAGTATTGAATGTTTCTGAATCGATGTTCCAATTAGTTGATGAAGCTATAAATTGGTCACTAATTGGTAAATATTCAGCTACAAAGGTATTAGGATGAACATTTCTGGATTGTCCAAAGATGACAGAGTCTTGGGTTGGGATATTATAGAGGGTCCCATTTAGCGCAATTTCATTTTGGGTTGTTAATTGATAATATTCAATGAATCCAAATATAGTAAAAACGAACAATAGAGTTGTTCCTAGGATACTAATTAATAAGAGTTGGATATTTCGTTTTAATCTCTTAATCATTCTGACTCACCAAAATAATATCCGACTTTTCGAATTGTGTGGATGGTTGATTTTGATTCTAAGAATTCTAGTTTTCGTCTTAAAAATGAAATATAGGCTTCAACATTATTATCTTGTGCATCTGAGTCATAACCCCACACTTTTGAAATGATTTGGTCTTTTGAGAAGACTCGTTTTGGGTTTGAGAATAAGAGTTCGAATAATTGGAACTCTTTGAGACTCAGATTCAATGTTTGAGTTTTATTTGAGAGCGTATGATCATTTATATTGAGTGTTAAATCATCGACTTTAATTTCGTTTAATACAATCTCGCCTTTGCGTCGACTGATGGCAGAGATTCGTGCGAGTAGTTCATTGACATCAAATGGTTTTGATAGATAATCATCAGCCCCTTGGTTTAAACCATAAATCTTATCTGTTGTTGAGTCTTTAGCGGATAAGAATATGATTGGTGTTGAGATATTTTTACTTCGTAATTGTTTGACGACTTCATAACCGTTTAATTTGGGGAGCATGACATCCATGATTATGACATCATATTGATTGCTAATGGCATAATCAAAACCGTCAAGCCCGTCAAAGACGATATCAACGGTGTGGTGTTTGTTTTCTAAAATTTCTTTTAAAGATTGTGCTAATCTTATTTCATCTTCAACTACTAGTATATTCATACATTTATATTATACCAGTTACTTTAAAATAGTCTGAAATCTTTTTTAAGACTATTTTAAGAGGTTCTTGTTATGATATATGTACGAGGAGGTTATTCATGAAAAAATTTATTACAACTTTAGGCATTGTGGCGATACTTGTATTGAATGCGTTTATGGGTATTCGTTTGACTACTTTGGAAGATGAATTAAATACTTTAAAAAATGAACAACCACAAGTGGTTGAGACTCAGCCTACGGTTACTCAAACTTCAAATATTCGGACTGTCATTGAGACAGATGTATCAGAGATTTATAGTAAGGTTCAAAACTCTGTTGTGACAGTGATTAATAATCCTTATGGATCTGGGTCTGGTGTTATTTATAAAGTAGATGGAAATAAATCTTTTGTTGTTACAAATCATCATGTTATTGAGGACAATCAATCTGTTGATGTGTTACTTAGTAATGGGGATAGAGTTGAAGCAGAAGTTCTTGGGAGTGATTCATTAGCTGATATTGCGTTATTAGAAATTGAGACAGAGCATCAATTAGTGCCGATGGTATTAGGTGATAGTTCAGTTTTAAATGTTGGTGAAACAGTCTTAGCGATTGGTTCTCCGAGTGGTGAAAATTTCTCTGGTAGCTTATCAGTGGGTGTTATTTCTGGTAAGGATCGTATCATTGAGGTTGACACTGATGGTGATCGACGTCCTGACTGGGATATGGTTTTAATTCAGACTGATGCTGCTATTAATCCTGGTAATTCGGGAGGGGCTTTGGTCAATATGGCAGGTCAATTAGTGGGTATTAATACGCTGAAACTGCTTGATATTACGGTTGAGGGGATGGGCTTTGCGAATCCTATCAATGAAGTGGTGAGTATCTTAGAACAATTAGAACAAGATGGAGAAGTGACTCGTCCATTTATTGGGATTAGTGGGTTATCGGTTGAAGATTTAATTGCTCAGAGTCGTTACTACCCAATTGATTTACCGAATGTTGAAAAGGGTGTTTATATTAGTGATGTCGTGGGTAATTCACCTGCATCAAGGGCTGGAATTGAGTCAGGTGATGTAATTGTTAAATTTGATGCTCAGGAAGTGGACGACTTTAAAACATTTAGACGTTATCTTTATCAGTTTAAGATAGGTGATGAAGTGGATGTTGAGATTATTAGAGACAATGAAACACTGACATTGACTATTAAACTATAATTAGTGAACCTCCTTTTGTGTTAGTATAGTGTGAGCACAAAGGGAGGTTTTTTTATGGATTATTTTAAGTTTCATGAGATGGAAATATATTGGTTAGTGGGTGGTCATACAGCCCTTGATGGTGGGGCAATGTTTGGGGTTGTTCCAAAGCCATTATGGTCTAGGAAATATCTAGTGGATGAGTTTAATCGTATTGAAACTCCAACGGATCCTTTACTAATACGGTATCAAAATAAAAACTACTTAATTGATGCGTCGATTGGGACTAAACTTACGGATAAACAAAAGAAAAATTATGGTGTCTTAACTGAGCCAAAACTTGAGGAGAGTTTGGCTGATATTGGTTTAACTGTTAATGATATTGATTTTATTTTGATGACTCATTTTCATTTTGATCATGCGGGTGGGTTGACGAAAATTGTTAATGATCAAATTGTTTCAACCTTTCCTAATGCGACTATCTATGTGCATCAAATTGAATGGGATGAAGTGAGAAATCCTAATATTCGCTCAAAGAACACATATTTCAGACAAAACTGGGAAGCGATTGAACACCAAGTGAAACCTTTTTCTAATAATTTAAAAATTAATGAATCAATCGAAATGATTCATACAGGTGGACATAGTAATGGACATTGTATTGTTAGACTGACTCAGGCGAGTGATGTAATTGTTCATATGGCTGATTTAATGGCGACTCATGCTCATCAAAATCCATTGTGGGTGATGGCATATGATGATTATCCGATTGATTCAATACATATGAAACAGAAATATTTGATGGATGGATATAAAAACGGTGTGATTTTTTCGTTTTATCATGATGCCTTCTATCGTTTGATTAAATGGGATAGTGATGGCAAGGAAATTGTGTATAGTTTAAAAAGAGGGGCTGAGCCTATTATAAAAGGAGTTCGTTAACGAACTCCTTTATTTTTTTATTGGTGCGCCTGGCAGGGATCGAACCTGCAACCTTTTGAATCGGAATCAAACACGCTATCCATTGCGCCACAGGCGCAGAAAGTTGTGCTTTAACACAACTTTTGCTAATTATTCGAAACTAATTTCCATCCATGAGTCAACGACATGGAACCAAGTTTGTCCTGGATTTAGGATAATTGGTTGACCATCTGCTGTGGTGAACATGGTTGGTTCGTTGTGGTCTTCTGACTTGGTCCAGTTGATTTCCATCATTTTGCCACCTGTTAATAAATATCCAGTACCATTTCCAATTGTATGGAAGTCTTTGTGTCCAGCATTTGTATAAACAAATGAATCGGCAATTTGGATAATAATATTGGTTGGTGTGACTGGGTATTCTGTTGTTTCATCGACCATTTCGACACCTTCGCGTAGTTTTGTATAGGTGTGAGTTGTTTCGTCATAATTGTATTCACTATAATTCCATGTACTTTGATATGGGACATAAGCATAACTTACGTCTTCTCCCATTTCTGGAACTGTAAATTCATCATAGAATTCAAAGCGAGATGGGTACTCATCGATTAATGAAGAGTCTCTTTCTTCAACATAGTCATAGACAGCTTTTAAACTTGCGTAGGCATTATGAGGGGCAACTTTTCCGGTATCAAAATATCGTTGTGTTGCGGTTCCTTCAACTGAGTGCCCTTCAACATCAGTGACGCCTGAACTATTGATCATGGCGTTTCCGTCGGTACTTCCACCATAGTGTAAGTATAGAGCATTATTTTGTAGTGCTAATGAGACAAAGTTTGGTCTGGCTGATCTGATTGGGCCAATGAATAGGTCTTCTTCTTGTCTTTCAAATAATGCGGCGTATCGTGTAAACTCGCCTTCGACTCGCATTTCAAAAATAATAGCTGCTTTTGATAGGCTTGCTTGGTTTCGTGCATCTTGATGATTGTCAATCATGACTAGTAATGGTCGTTGATCAACGTATTCTTCATCAATTTCTAAACCAGTAAATCGTGAGACTATTTTCTCTGGCTCAGGCTCTGGTTCTGGCTCTGGCTCAGGTTCTGGTGTGGGTTCTTCTGTGACAACGTCTTCTTCTATTGGTTCTTCTTTTGGTGAAGAACAAGAAACTAATAGCAATAATGCTATTATAATTAATAATATCTTTTTCATATTTATACCTCTAATTAAGTTTACCATAAATCTTTACTTTGTTTATCTCTTTTGTTATGATATACAAGCTATTGGACGATTAGCTCAGTGGGAGAGCACCTGCTTGACGTGCAGGGGGTCAGGGGTTCAAATCCCTTATCGTCCACCATTTATGTAGTAAAAACTAAGCACTGTTTGATGAATTCAATCAGTGCTTTTTCTTTTGTTTGAAAGGTAACTATAAAGAAAACAAATGAGTTTGATAAAATAGTTTGAAAATATAAATTCTAGAGATAGTTATCTGTAAGTAAATCTTTGAAAAGTGAATGTTTTGATTTTGAAACGGTAGCCAAATCAAGTGCTAGGCTCATATCCTAAATCTTTGATAAGATTAAGGGTGCATTTTTTATTGTTGTCTAATAGTAATTGTGCTACCCTCTTGGCTCTTATCCACTTGAATTTGATTGCTAATTCGCTCTTTTAATTCCTTAACATGAGAAATGATACCAACAATGCGTCCATCTTGATTGATCTTTAATAGTGTTTCAATTGCCTGATCTAATGATTGTTCGTCAAGTGTACCAAACCCCTCATCAATGAATAGAGCATCAATATGAACACCTCCATATTTTTGGCTAGTAACATCAGATAGTCCTAAGGCTAGAGCGAGCGATGCTTTAAATGTTTCACCACCCGATAGTGTTTTAACTGATCTAGATCTTGATGTGTGATTATCAAAAACTTCTAAATCTAAACCAGAAGCTCTTTGTCTGGCTAATTTATCTTCCATCACCACTAGGTAGAATCTATCTTGTGTCATTGATAAAAGTCTTTCATTGGCATACTCTAAGACTTCTTCAAAGAATGATGCCAAGACATATCGTTCAAATGATAAGTATCCGACACTGCTATCACCAGTAGCTGCTAAATATAATGGATAGATTTCTTTATGTTGGTTTAGTAGTTCTTGACTCTTACCACTCTCTTGTTCTACTTCTGTGACTGTTGCCTCATAATTTGAAAGTCGATTATTCTTTTGATTTAATTTAGTAGTATAGTTTCTGATATTATTTTCAAGTTCTAATCTTATGGTATGAGGGTTTTCGACAATTTCTTTAAGCTGGCTTAAACGATCATTTGTTCCCTTTATAAGACCAGCATTTAGATGTACTTCCTTATTATATGTTTCAATTGTTTTTAAATTAGCCTCAATATCTTCTTTAGTCACTATTCTCTCAATAACCTCAGATTCGTCAATATTCTTAGCTACTAACTCATCCTTATATATATGAGATAATTCTTCTAGTTCTATTTTTATTGTACTAGACATTTCTTCTAGGTTCTTAAGACTGGTTACTGTTTCTACTTTTTTCTTATCTAGAAGGTTCAGTTCTTGTGATGTTTTATCTCGATTAAGTCGAGTTACTTTTATTTTATTATTAATCACTTCAACATCTTTAACTAAACTTTCTAGATCTTCAGCAGTTAGTAATACCTCATTATTTAGAATTTTGTCAAGATTATTTATTTCTTCTAATCGATTGGATTTATTTGTTTCTTCCTTATTAATTTCTAATCGGTTATTCACTAGTTGTTCATTTAATTTATCTCTTTCTTTTTCGAGCCATTCGCCATTTGAAATAATTTGTTTTAGATGGATTATTTCATCATCTCTAACTTGTTTTTCTTTAATGAGGTGCTCTGTCTCTTTCATTAAATGATTATAGTCTTCATTAAAACTCTCTTCACTAAAACCTAAGGCTTCTAGCTTCTTGTTTTTCGATTCATTAAAAGACTTCAGTCGTTGTGAACTTTGTGCAAACTCAGATTGTTTAGTACTCTGTTCTTGTTTTAGAAGTTTAATTGATTCCTCACTTATCTCATCGGTACTTAAATGAGCTTTATGAGGATGATGTAACGATCCACAAACAGGACAGGGTTCGTTTTCATTTAAACTCTGTGCTATCACACCCGCAATCTGTTGTTGACGCAAGATTTCTCTTTGTGTTACTAGAAGATCAATTTCTTCTTTTTCTTCCTTCAATTCGTTAAATATTAATGTTTCTGAATTGATATCATCAATTGTTCTTGTAACTATCTCACTCTCATTAAGTTTCTGTTTAGAGATTAACAGTTTTTCATTTATTTCTGTCAATTCTTGTGATATCTGCTTTAGTTGTTTTTCTGCATCCTTTATTTTTTCAATTTGTACTTTCTTTTCTTGAAGTTGACGATTGGTCTCTTCAAGCTTCTCCTTACCGATTGAGATGTTTTCATCTGATTGTTTATTTAAAATAATAAGCTTCTCTTTAGCATTAGACTTTTCTAGTAAATTAGAAAACTTAAGATGCTTTTGGTTTATTTGGTTACGTTCACTTTCCCACTCTTCAATATGATTAAAATCCTTATTGATTAGTTCTAATGAATTATTAAGATTTGACAGTTCAGAATCTAGATTTAACAGTTGAGAACTCATTTCTTGTTTATCCTTTTTATTCTTACTCAATTTTAGTTTTAGAGTGTCAATTTGATTAAGCATTTTCTTTAATGCAATAATATCTTCAATCTTAGTATTCAAAACTTTTAGATTATTAATTTCTTCTCGTTTTGAATCAAGCTCTAGTTTTCTCTTTTGATATTTATGTAAATCATTCTGTAAATCGATTTGTTGAATCAGGGTGTTAAATTTCTTAGTGAGAATATCCAATTCTTCCTGTTCTTTGTTTACTTCAGTCTTTAAGTCACTTATTTCTTCTTTTAGATAGTCTACAACTTTATCATATTGTTTACTGCCAAGATATGAGTTAAAATCAGCATCATCAATATTTAAAACTCTTAAAAATGCGAGAATATTATTTTGACTACTTTCTAATTGTTTGGATAATTTGTCTGTTTCTAGCTTTAGTTTCTCAGTAAATATTTGGAAGTCTTGAGTTTTAAATAAATCTCTAAAGATGCCTTCTTTTTCACTTGAACCAGCGACTAATAAATCTTTAAACTCACCTTGTGGTAAAAGAACAATTTGTTTAAACTGAGTGGCTGTTAAGCCTAATATCGTATTGATTTCTGCTTGGACTTCAGTAATTTTACTTAATGCTAAATTATCACTTGATAATCGGGCTGTTGATTCATGATTCACTATTCGCCCCCTTGTACCAATAGCCTTTTGAGCTGGATGTCGATAGACTGTATATGTTTTATTTTTTGATTCAAATTCAAACTCTACATAGGATAAAGTTTCTTCACTCGCAAATTGAGATTTAGTTGGTTGTCCTAAAGATTTTCTATCACTACTACTTAATTGTCCGTAGAGTGCATAAAAGATAGCATCAAAAATTGTTGTCTTACCTGATCCGGTTGGCCCTGTAATAAGAAATAGACCTTCTTGAGTAAATTGCGAAAAATCTATGACTACTTTATCTTTAAATGGACCAAATGCTTGTAGTTCTAATTTAATAGGTCTCATGGTCTACTCCCTTCATAATTTTGTTTAGTATTGCTTTTTGTGTTTCTGTAATTTTATTAGGATTACTTAGAGCGTAAAAATCTTCAAATATCTCAACAATAGATTTTGAGGTGAGTTCTTTTTGGTCAAATCTTCTTTGATGTTTGTTGAATTCAATATTTTCATAGCTTAAGCCCATTGTATATGGACTTATTGCTTTTAGACGGCTCATCGCATCTAATTGTAATTGTGTATCGAGTAATTCATAGAACACATAGTCTTGAGTAGGTTGTTTTAGTAAATTTTCTAGAGTTCCTTTTATGACAATCATATCCTTGAGGGGTGTTAATAAATGTCTTTTTATCTGAATTTCATTATTATCTATTGTTACATCATTTATACCAATAGTATTGTTAGCTTCTGATTTTGAATACTTTAATAATGAACCAGAATATTGTACTTTATTACTACCAATCTGATGGTGTGAATGAAGATGTCCGCAGGCCACATAATCAAAATTCTTAAATATACTAGCGTCTACATATTCAGCTGTTCCAATACTTAATGGGCGTACTGAATCTTCTTTTTCAAAGACTAACTCGTCTTTTATAAAATAACCGTGAGTAATCAGAACATTTTGTTTATTGGTAAATTCTAATTTATTAATCTCTTTAATAAAGAGATCATTAAAGGTATTTGCTGATGTGTCATTCATTAGTTTTGAATATTGAAATGGTGTGATAAACGGGAATAAATAAAAATCAGTTTCACCCATTGTTACTTTGGTTATTTCCTTTTTAAAGACTCCCTCACTGTATAGACCTTGAGCTTGTGTTAAGTAGTTTCCATATTCAATAAAGCGAGCATTATCATGGTTACCCGAGATCAATAAGATAGGGGTCTCTGTTTCATTTAGGATTCTTTGAAATTGCTTATCGACTAATTCGAGTGCTTCAGCTGATGGATTAATTCGATCATAAAGATCACCAGCTATAATTAAACAATCATACTTGGTCTCTTTTAATAGGTTGATAATTTCATTAATTGCTGATTCTTGATTGTCTAACATAGAGAAATTGTTCACGATTTTCCCAATATGCCAGTCTGCTGTATGTAAAAAACGCATAGTTTCACCTCATGTGTTCATTTTAGCATATTGAAGTACACAACAAAATATGACATAATTTACAAAATAAGGTGGACGAAGTGTGACTCAGAAAAATCCTGTTAAAGATTTGAATATTAAACAGAAGTTATCCAGTTATTATTTTAAAGGCTTGTTGTCTTTAGTGTTGCTTGGTGTGCTTCTTTTAAATATTATAGTTGTCGCTGTAAATCGATTTAGAAATGTTGGTTTGGTTAAAGAACTCTCACTAGCAACTTTTGATCTTGATCCAAATTTTGAACAATCATATCGAGCATTGTCGACTGCTTTTACAATTGAGATGATTCTATTAGTTATATTATGGATTGTCTTAATAATATATTTCGTTGCTTGGTATTTAAGAAGAGGTAAGATTAGACTTGATTCATTAGTTGTATATACATTAATTGGTGTCTTTCTTTCTTCAATATTATATTTAACCTTTTCTAGCTCAGTGAATAAAAGAGTAATTACTCTGAGTGAGCATCAGGAATGTCTTCTTGATGTGGAGTGCGAGGCTGATGAAAAAGAGTCTGAAACATATTTAATGGATTTGAGTGAATCGGTGAATCAAAACTACTTTCTTAAACAGACGAGTGTTTTGGCCTTTGCTTTCTTTACTGTCTTATCATCTTTGCAATTAGTGATTGATCGAGTCAGAAAGATTATAGTCTTCTATCGGTTGAAGAAAACGACAGGAGGTCAACATGGATAAACCTGCTGGTATTAATCTAACTAAATTAAAACAAAAATTTGTAGAATTAAACAAAGATGGATTATATGCGACTTTGTTTCATTATTATAGTGTTATTGTTTTTGTCTTTTTAGTTTGGATTTATTTTTCGAGTAATTTTAATAACTTGCCTGAAGTCTATGGAGCTCAACAAGCGAGTGAGTCTCAGCTTTATCAAAGTCATCATATCTTGAGAATCTTATTCTGGATTGGTATTGCCTTGTTTGTTCTGCTTCAATTAGCTTCTTTCTGGCAAAGGAAATTACATGAAACAAATTCGATTCCTATGCTAGTTTTAATCTCTGGTTATATTACTTGTGGAATCTTTATGCTCGTAAGTGCACCACTTTATAATTTCTTACGATTATACTTTACTAATACTGATCCGTTTAAAAGATTTAGCACTCCTTTTGAAGTTCTATCTAGTTTGAATTATGAAATGTATGGATTTTTCTTAATCTTGGCTATTGCCTTATTTGGGTTTGGATTAGTCATGTTAATGCTTCGTAAGTTTAATCTACGCTTAGCAGTAATAAGACACCGATAATGTTTAAAAAATATATTAAACTACTTATTGTCCTATTACTTCTTAGTGGTTGTACATTTAAACAGAATACGTCGTCTACTGATTATTCTGATATTTTACAACATAAGAAGACCTTTTTATTACCAGAAGAACCACTTAATGTTGATATTTCAACTCCGACTAATGAGGAAATTGATGCTTTAGAAAGTTTTTTAGATGTTCCCAATGCTGAACTTTCTAATTCTAAAAAAGAAATTCGTGAAGATATGGAAGATCTTAAGTGGATGTTAAGTACTTTTTATGGAAGATACCTATTATATGAGGATGAGTTTAATCAAGCTTTTGATACCATTATAGATGAAGTTCCGACCAAGGGAGCAGATCGAGCAGCTTTAACTTCCATTATTATGAAGAACTTCTCCTTTAATAAGGATTATCATTTGCTAATTGATGGGTTTCAATCATCAATTCGATTTGATAATACATATGATTTGGATAATGAGTTCACTTTAGAAGATGATAAGGCGATTAATATAACTACAAATGAAGAACTTGATAAAATTGATTATTTGAAACCTTTTTTGACACCAGATTTAGAAATCGTTTATCGAGAAGTCAATCGTCCAACTTCTAGAGTTAGAAATGTTCAATTCCGTTCCGATTTCAAACAATTAGATCTTGATGTTCCATACATTCATGTGGATGATTTTAGTGAGCATAACTTCGAGTTTGATGATTTTGCTAATGAGATAAATAATTCAGAAATATCTGTCATTGACTTAAGAAACAATGCTGGTGGCCAACAATACTATCCAGGGTATTGGTACACCTTACTAACCGGGCAGAAAGTCCAGTACTCGTTTGATGGATTTATGCGGATGGATCCTTCTACTACAAGTATACTTGATAACAGTATGATTACTGTTCAGTTTGGTGCTATAAAAAGAGATAACTATTATGAATTTGTGCCTAGTGATACGATTCATCATCAAAACGGTTTAATTATTGTGCTACAAAATTCTTATACATATTCAGCTGCTGAATTGTTAGTCGATTATTTACACCATTTGGATAATACCATTTTTATTGGAACTCCGACTAATGGAACTTTAAGTTCTAATATCTTTGGGGGTCCCTATTATCTTAAGAATTCTGGTATTGGTATTAGCTTTGGGAATTTGGTGACTAACTTTAATCCAGTATATTTTTCTGAAGAAAAAGGTTTTGAACCTGACTTATTTGTAATGGATAACCAAATGCAAGTAGTAATTGAGGCACTTATCATGAAATTAAGCTCTAAATAGGCTATAATTAGATGCAGGAGGAGATAGAAAATATATGAAAAAACAAGAACATTATTTAAATGAACTATTAGGTTCGCTTGGTGTATTTTATATTAAATTACATCAATATCACTGGTATGTAGAGGGGCCTCGTTTCTATACACTTCATGAAATTTTTGAAGAAATGTATGACGAAGTAACTGCAGACCTAGACGAAGTTGCTGAAAGAATGCTACAACTTAACCAAAAACCAGCATCAACTCTTAAGGAGTACCTAGAATTATCTTTTGTCAAAGAAGCTGCTTATACTGAGAAGGTGTCTGCTGAGGATATGGTTAAAGCTACATTAGAGGACTACAAATTATTTGTTGAAAAAATCAAAGAAGGATATGATCTCTTTGATGGTGATGAAGTAACTACAGATTTACTAGTTGGACTTCAAACAAAAGCTGACAAACATATTTGGATGCTTGAAGTTACTTCTAGATAAGAATTACAAATTAAAGTTAAAAAAAGGGTGTACGATTGAATGTACACCCTTTTATGTTATTGTTATTGTCTAATAATTCGTTTTAGAGCTGCTACCACAGGGATAGAGACTAATACAGAAGCGACTGCTTCGACCAATGTATTAACCAAGATAGTGACAGCTAAGATTCCTACCAAGAAATCCATTGCGAGATCCATGCTTTGGAATCCAAAGGCAATGAATAATGTTGTTAATGTTGCGACTGAGTGAATGAGAGATGAAACAAATGCTGTGGTACCAACACTCATTGATTCTCTATCAAACATTCTACTAAAGATTTTATATAAAGGTGAAATTGATAATCCAAAAATCATTCTTGGAACTAAAGCGACTAGTGGATTAACAAATAACAAATCAACTGGGGTTGCAGCTCGTGTAACTGCGACATACCAAGAGGCTAATCCAAAGGCAATGGATAAGAATAGTCCTGATCGTCCACCAAATAGGATTGCGCCAATGATAACTGGGATACTAATAATTTGAATAGCTGCTGGTCCAATTTGTATAAATCCTAGCATTGGAACTAATGATAGGACGACAATAATAGCTGCTAATAATGCATTGTAAGTGAGTAGTTTTGTTCTGTTTGTTGTCATAGTTATAACCTTTCCAAGGCTAGATAATATAAGCCTTCATTTAATAAGTATGGATTAAATTCATATCCATAATGGTTGTTATAGAGATTAATGTAACCACCTGTTAGTAAAATCTTGGCTGGTTCGTTGAGCTCTTTTTCAATTTGTTTGGCCATTTCGATTAAACCTAGAAATGCTCCGTGTAGGATACCTGACTGGATACACTGAATTGTACTATTTCCAATGACTTTTTCTGGAACGTCTAATTCAATCTTTGGCAAATGCGGAATATTTTGATTTAATATTCTTGCTTGTTGAGCCACTCCGGGTTGAATGATTCCACCCAAGAACTCATGATTGTGACCAACGACTGATATTTTTGACGCGGTTCCCATATCAATAATAATGACAGGAACATCATATTGATATATTGCACCATATGCACCAGCAATAAAGTCGGCTCCTAATTCATTTGGGTTATCGAGGTGAATTTTCAAATCAGTATTGCTAGAGTTTACTGAGACTACCGGACAATGGTAGGCTGCCTTTGCACTTTCCAGGACTGTTTCTAAAATTGATGGTACTACACATGAAATCATAACGATTTCAATATTTAGATTAATGTCTTTACATAGATTATTGAAGAAATCTAAGTAAAAGTCTTTATCATTTTCTCTGAGTGTTTCAGTTCTATTTTCAAGTACTCTTTCTTTTTCTTTATTATAAACAATCGTATAAATATGACTGTTCCCAATATCTAAAGTACAAATCATTTAAAACTCCTCCTCAGACTTTTCGCATGTTTTATGAAAGGCAATTCTTGGATCACCATTCTGTAAATAAATAATACCACATTGAGTGAACCCATGTTTGTTTAATAACCATATCATTGGCTTATTTTCCTCATGTGTGTCAATTCGTAGATTACAACATTGTTTTAAAGCCCAGTTAATTAATTCTGTTGCTGAACCCCTCTTGTTTTGTTTTGAGGCAATTCGATGAATAACTCCATATTCATCATTATTCAACCATGCTCCATCAATTTTGTTATATGTTTCATCAATTCCAATATGGTACATCATTGTTGCGACAATCTCTTCATTTTCATCTACCAAGACATATGATTGGTTTAAAGAAATATCTTTGTCAATAATTTCTTTCGAAGGATAATCATCTGACCATTGATGCGGATTGTTATTCTCTCTCATATATTTTCGAGCACGACTAAATATCTCGAGTAGCTCATTAATATCCTTTGGAGTTGTTTTTCTAACTTTCATATTGCCTCCTCAAAAGTTCACTTTATTATACCGTATATACTACTTTTTTTCCTGTTAGAAATTTAAAATGGTATAATAGATGCATGAAATTTTTATCTGAACTTAAAAGAAGATTTTTACAGCATATGCGTGGTCGCTATGGACAAGATGAACTTAACTCTTTTCTTATGGTTTTATTTATTATCTTTGTCGTTTTATATTCTTTCATAATTAGAGAACCTTTTTTCTGGGTCTTAACAATGACTATTGGGGTTGTCATACTTTTTAGAACAAACTCGAAAAATTTCCATTCAAGACATAAAGAGAATGCAACTTATTTAGAACTTCGAAATAAACTTTTAAATAAATTCAAGCCTCAAAATCACAAAATTTATACTTGTCCTAATTGTAAACAAAAGGTTCGAGTGCCTCGTGGTCGTGGAAAGATTGAGATTACTTGTCCTAAATGTAATCACAAATTTACAAAGAGGACTTAAGCATGAAAATTGGATTAGCTTGTGTTCAAACAAAGCCACAAGATTTGAGTTTTAACTTAGATCAAGTTATCAATATTATGACTGTTAGTCAAAAACATCAGATTGACCTTGTTCTTTTTGGTGAAGATTTCTTAGGCGAACAATCTCTATCAATTGATGCTCAGGCTTTATTTAGATTAAAAGTTGCCAGTACATATTATGATCTAGCGCTCGGTGTGGGGTTTATTCAAGAGGGTCAAAAGAACTATATTATTATTGATAAATCTGGTGAGACGATATATAACCATTTACAACAAAAAGAATTTACTCTAAACAGTAAATCCTTTTCACTTATTCTAGGGAATGAGGGTTTCAGTGCTGAAAAAGTGGACAACATATTAATCTGGCCTATATTAAACTTTTCAACTCCAAAAGAATGGTTTAACTCTGAACTATCAAAATATCGAACACACGCAGATTCGTTGTCCAATGAATCAATTCTTGTGAATTCGTTTATAGATGGAGTTGCATTTGGTGGTGGTTTCCATCTTAAAGATAATCAGTTTATCGTCAATCAACCCATGGAACAAAAAGGATTGAGTGTCTTAGAAATTTAAATTAAATTTTAAATCCTTGTGATTGAATGTGTTTTACAATTTGTGAGCGCTTAGGGTTGCTAGTTCTAAGTTTTGTAACTACTTGGTCTCTAAAAGTATCAACACGATTATTTGTATCTCGTAAATCATAGTATTGATTCAATATTTGATCGTACTCTTTGATTAGATCCAGATAATCTTTTTTCTTTTCATATTTATCAGTAAAGAATTTAGTACCAATTGGTAATCTTGGCTTTAATTGTGGACTCTGATTAGCAAATCCTAATCCAACTCCAACGACTGGAAATGTTAATTGTGGCAAATCTAATAATTGAATCAACTTTGGAACATCATTTAGTATACTCCCAAAGTAAACAGTTCCTAGACCCAAAGACTCAGCTGCAATGACTAAGTTTTGTGCAGCCAGACATGCATCAGTAAAACCTTGAGTAAATGTATTCATGTCGCTTGTTGCTTCTAGGTCGACTCCTTGTTCTTTTCCAATTTGATGATTACGATACTGATCCACTATAAATATAATTAACTCAGGAACTCTGGCTAGATACTCTTGTTTGGCAATTTCTGAAATTGCTTGTTTAAGTTCTGACTCTACAATTCTAATCATTGAATAACTTTGTAAATGAGTTGAAGACGCAGTTGAGTTTGCTACTTCTAGAAGTTGATTAAGTGTTTGTTCACTTATTTTTTCCTGGGTAAACTCTCTTATAGTTCTATGATTTAACTGTGATCTAATTGTTTCGTTCATAATTTCACCTCGTGTCTATAGTATAACAAAAAAGATGACTATTTAGATACGGTAGAAACCAGCAACAATCACGGTTCAATTTATTTTCTAATATATGACAGAAATTATGAAGTGTAGTCTTTATTAAGAAGACCAAGAAACTATGTTTCAATATTATC
>LSQX01011473.1_pt1 | contig 28126 bp, 28 predicted proteins | sample 654561 | NCBI WGS metagenome assembly LSQX01 (sample SAMN04489861, study PRJNA283612) | anaerobic digester metagenome | isolation source: 4 biogas reactors fed with cattle manure at either 37C or 55C with and... | place: Denmark: Kongens Lyngby | collected 2014
ACCAAGAAAGGGGATAAATATGATTACACCCTTAAAAATGAGTAGTGAAACTGCTGTGGCAGAGCTTACAAGGCTTTATGAAAGCTATGGCTACACAAAATATAAGATGAGCAAATTTGAGGTATATGATTTATATGCTGAAAATAAAAGCTTTTTAAAATGTGAAAACATTATAACCTTTTCCGATTTAAGCGGCAGGCTTTTAGCCTTAAAGCCTGATGTAACTCTTTCTATCGTAAAAAGCGTAAAAGACGAAGCTGCTGTGCCGTACAAACTTTACTATAACGAAAATATTTACAGAGTAAACAGAGGTTCTAAGGATTACAGTGAAATAACGCAGGTGGGGCTTGAATACATAGGCGATGTAGATTTATACTCTACTTTCGAGGTAATAAGCTTAGCCGTTAAAGGGCTGAATATGATAAGCGGGCGAAATATTCTTGATATTTCTCACTTAGGTTTTATAAACGGTCTACTGGATGAAACGGGGATAAGCGCGGCACAGCGCGAAAGAGTATATACGCTTTTATCAGAAAGAAATACGCATGAGTTAAAATCTTACTGTATTGAATGCGGTGTTGACGCCTTTTTGATTTCAATTATAACGGCGCTTTCCGAAATATACGGAGAGTTTAAAAAGACGCTTGCAGCTGTGCGCGCTTTATCAATAAATAACACTATGCACAATGCACTTGATGAGTTGGAGGACTTATACGGTCTTCTTAAAAAGTTAAAATTAAACAAAAGTATCAATCTTGATTTTTCAATAGTCAACGATGTAACATACTATAACGGAATTATTTTTCAAGGATTTATTGAGGGTATACCCGGCGTTATATTGTCGGGCGGAAGATATGATAACTTATTAAAAAAACTCGGGAAAAACACTGGGGCAATAGGCTTTGCCGTATATACAGATACGCTTAACAGTTATTTCGTGCCCGAAAGTCCGCATGATATAGATTGTGTGCTAATTTATAACGAAAATGATGATGTTTATGCCGTAAGCGAAGCGGCGCACAGACTTTTGGCACAAGGAAAAGGCGTACTTGTACAAAAGAAAGTTCAAAAAGATATTAAAGCCACACGGTATTATAAAATGGCAGACGGAAAGGCGGTTGAGATTAATGGATTACCTTAACATAGCGTTGCCGAAAGGCAGGCTTTATGAAAAGTCTTATAAGGAATTTGAGGGAATTGGTTTTGCGTGTCCTGAAATTCTTGAAAATAACCGAAAGTTAATATTTGAAAATGAAAAACTTCGTATTCGTTTTTTTATTGTAAAGCCGTCTGATGTCGGCAAATATGTTGAGCGTGCCTCTGCTGATATTGGTATTGTGGGAAAGGACATTTTGCTTGAAAATATGCCTGATGTATATGAGCTGTCAGACTTAAACTTTGGCAAATGCAAAATGGTTGTAGCAGGTTTCTCCGGCAGTAATAAAAATACAAAGCGTGTTTTAAGAGTTGCCACAAGTTATCCCAATATTGCACGCGACTATTATTCAAAGCAAAGCCGTGATATTGATATTATAAAACTCAGCGGTTCCGTTGAAATCGCTCCGCTATTAAAAATGGCAGATGTTATTGTCGATATCGTTGAAACAGGTACGACGCTTAAAGAAAACAATCTTGAAATCCTTGAGGATATTGTGGATATAAGCGCAAGGCTTATTGCCAACAAGGTAAGCTTTAAGTTCAAAAATGAAGTAATTAATGAAATAATAAACCGCTTATCAACGAGTAAGGAAGTAAGCTTATGATAAAAATCTATAATTTAGAAGAAATTGCACTAAAGGAAATACTAAAAAGAAATACAACAAATATTGATGTTTCAGCAGATGTTGTAAAGATATTGGAAAGCGTAAAAACAAATGGCGACAAGGCTTTAATAGAATATACAGAGAAGTTTGACGGTGCAGAACTTAGCGAGTTAGAAGTGACTGCAAAAGAAATAGATGAGGCGTATTCACTCTGCTCTAAAGAGTTAATAGCCGTAATAAACGAAGCGGCAGAAAATATTAGGGACTATCACAAAAACCAGATTACAAAAGGTTTTACTATAAAAAAGGAAAACGGCATAGTCCTCGGTCAAAACATTTTGCCCATAAAAAGCGTTGGCATATATGTTCCGGGCGGAACGGCAAGCTATCCGTCAACCGTTTTAATGAATGCTATACCCGCAAAAATAGCGGGTGTCAATGAAATAATTATGGTGACACCTCCCGCAAAAGACGGCAAAATAAAACCCTCTGTTCTTGCCGCGGCAAAAATTTCAGGTGTTGACAGAATATTTAAGATAGGCGGCGCGCAGGCTGTTGGCGCGCTTGCTTTCGGTACTGAAAGTATCCCAAAGGTTCTTAAAATTGTGGGACCGGGGAATATATATGTAGCAACCGCAAAAAGAATAGTTTTTGGTACGGTTGATATTGATATGATAGCGGGACCGAGTGAAATTTTAATTATTGCAGACGAAACGGCAAATCCTGCTTTCGTAGCCGCTGATATGCTTTCACAAGCAGAGCATGACGCGCTTGCATCAGCTATACTCGTTACAACGAGTGAGAGTCTTGCAAAAGAAGTAAATAGAGAGTTAAAAAGGCAAATGCCGCTTTTAGACAGAAGTGAAATAGCCGGTTCTTCTATTAGGGATTTTGGCAAAATTATTATTGCGGAAACTATTGACGGGGCGATAGAAGTATCAAACGAATTAGCACCGGAGCATCTTGAAGTTTGTGTTGATAACCCGTTTGATTATCTTTCAAAAATTAAAAACGCTCCCAGCATATTTCTTGGAAAATACACGCCCGAAGCACTTGGAGATTATTTTGCCGGAACAAATCATACGCTGCCGACAGGCGGCACCGCAAGGTTTTCAAGCCCTCTTAGCGTTCTGGATTTTGTTAAAAGGTCGCAGTTTACATACTACACAGAACAAGCCTTAAAAGATGTTTCAGATAAAATAGCGTTATTCGCTTTTGAAGAAGGGCTTGACGCTCACGGCAAATCGGTTTTAATCAGATTTGAAAAGGAAAAGGCATAATATGAGCAGATTTTTTTTAGAAAGATACAAAGACCTTAAAAGTTATGCTCCGGGCGAACAGCCGGAGGACTTCTCAAAGTTTATAAAACTTAATACAAATGAAATGCCGTACCCTCCGTCACAAAAGGTTATTAAGGCTATAGATGATTTGCAGCTTCTAAAACTGAATTTATATCCGCCTGTTGAGTTTAATAATCTTAAAGCAAAGATTGCAAAGTTTTATGATATTTCCCGGGAAAACATATTCCTTTCAAACGGCTCTGACGAAATACTTTCATTTATATTTCTTGGCTTTTTCAGAGACGGCGCAAATGTAGCTTTTCCTGATATTACATACGGATTTTATAATGTTTATGCACAGCTTTACGGCAGTAATGCGGATATTATTCCGCTTAGCAGTGATTTTACAATAAACATAAAAGACTATATCAATATAGGTAAAAATATTGTTATAGCAAACCCAAACGCTCCCACAGGCATATGCCTTTCTCTTTCTGATGTTGAGAAGATTGTAAAAGGCAATCAGGATAATCTTGTGGTTATTGATGAAGCATATATTGACTTTGGCGGTGAGTCTGCTGTGCCTTTAATTAAAAAATACGATAATGTACTCGTTGTTCAGACCTTTTCAAAATCACGCTCTTTAGCAGGCGCAAGGCTTGGCTTTGCTATGGGAGACCGTAAACTGATTGACGGCTTGCGAAAAATTAAGTATTCAACGAACCCTTACAATGTAAATCGCTTAACCTTAACCGCAGGTGAAGCGTCTTTTGATGACGATGTGTATTTTAATAGCTGCTGTAAGAAAATTTCAGAAACGCGTGAATATTTAACAAAGGAATTAGAAAATATAGGTTTTCTTGTATTAAACTCAAAAGCAAACTTTATTTTTGCAAAACCTTTTAATATTACGGCAAACAATTTATACTTGAAGCTGAAGGAAAAAGGTATTCTTATAAGATATTTTGAGCAAGAAAGAATTAATGACTTCGTAAGAATTAGCATAGGAACGAAAGAGGATACTGATATTCTTCTCAAAGAAATAAGGGGGATAATATGAGAAAATCAGAAGTTACGCGCAAAACAAATGAAACAAATATAACGCTTTCACTGTCTATTGACGGTACCGGACAAGCAGAAATTAACACAGGCTCCGGCTTTTTTGACCATATGCTGACTCTTTTTACCCGTTACAGCAGATTTGATTTATCAGTTAGCTGTATTGGCGACACTGCAGTCGATTACCACCATTCGATAGAAGACATAGGTATTGCCCTTGGCATAGCTTTTAAGGACGCCGTAGGCGACAAAATGGGCATTTCTCGATTTAGTGATGTTATGCTTCCCATGGATGAATCGTTAATATTGTGCGCTGTTGATATATCAGGCAGAGCGTACTGCCATTTCGACCTCCCCGTTTCAAGTGAAAAAATAGGGGAGTACGATACGGAGCTTACTGAGGAATTTTTCAGGGCATTCTTAAACAATGCGGGAGTTACTCTCCATATAAAAAAGCTTCATGGGACGAATTCTCACCATATTACTGAAGCTGCATTTAAGGCTTTTGGCATGGTTATGAGAAAGGCTTGTAAAATTGACAACGACTTTTCCCGGGAAATACCCTCAACAAAAGGCATATTATGATTGTAAAGTACAGGAGGAAAAAATGATTTTATTCCCTGCTATTGATATATATGACGGTAAAGCCGTACGCCTTATAAAAGGTGATTATAATAAAATGACCGTTTATAGCGATAACCCTGTAAATACGGCTGAAAGCTTTGCCGCAAAAGGCGCCGCTTTTCTCCATACCGTTGATTTAATGGGTGCAAAAACAGGTGAAAACAGATGTGTACCAATAATAAAAAATATAGCGGAAAAAACGGGTATGTTTATTCAAATCGGCGGCGGTATACGCACAAAAGAAACGGCAAACGCTCTTATAAAAGCGGGAGCATCAAGAATTATTTTAGGTACAGCGGCACTGTTAGATAAAGAGTTTTTATCGTCCTGCTTAAAAGAACATAAAGAAAAGGTTGTGGTAGGGGCAGATATAAATAACGGTTTTGTCGCGATTAAAGGGTGGACTGAAACATCCAAAACGCCTATTGATACTTTTTTGGGCGAAGCGGAAAATATGGGTGTAAAAACGGTTATCTGCACCGATATTTCAAAAGACGGAATGATGTCCGGAACGAACATTTCACTATATGAGGAGTTAGTAAAGAAGTATTCGCTTAACATAATAGCCTCAGGCGGCGTGTCGTCATATGAGGATATTAAAAAGCTTTCAGAAATAGGGGTATACGGTGCAATTCTCGGAAAAGCCATATATGAGAAAAAAATTGAATTAGAAAAGGCGCTTAGCCTTGTTGGAGAAATTTATGAAAAATAAGAAAATCATACCGTGCCTTGATATAAAAAACGGCAGAGTTGTTAAAGGCGTTAAATTTCAAGGTCTTTCTGATGTAGCGTCACCTATAGAGCTTGCCTCATATTACAATAAAAGCGGCGCAGATGAAATTGCTTTCTACGATATTACGGCATCAACTGAAAATAGAATACTTTTTACAGATTTATTAAAAGAGGTATCTTCTGTCGTCTCTGTCCCTCTTATTGCAGGCGGCGGTATTGGCACTATTTCTGACTTTGAAAGAGTGCTTCTCTTAGGCGCTTCTAAAGTAAGCGTAAACTCAGGCGCGCTTAATAACGAAAATTTAATAGGTGAAGCGGCGAAAAAGTATGGCAGCAATAGTATAGTGCTGTCCGTAGATGTAAAAAGCGTAAACGGTACATATAATGTATTCAAACGCGGCGGAACAGAAGATACAAAAATTGATGCAATTGAATGGATTAAGAAAATGGTTGACTGCGGCGCGGGTGAAGTAGTTGTAAACAGTATTGATAAAGACGGCGTTAAAAACGGGTTTGATTTAGAGCTTTTAGCTTTAGTTATAGAGAATATCAGCGTACCCGTTATAGCATCGGGCGGGGCGGGGGAAAGCGAGCATTTCCTTACGCTTTTTAAGTCTTTACCTGCTATTAGCGCAGGTCTTGCCGCCTCAGTATTTCACTTTGGTGATATAAAAATAAATGAACTAAAAGAATATTTACAAAAAAACGGTGTAAGCGTTAGGAGAACTGAAAATGAATATTAATGAGTTGATTTTTGACGAAAACGGGCTTATTCCCGCTATTATTGCAGATGCGAAAAGCAAAGAGGTTTTGACATTAGCATATATGAATAAAGAAAGCCTTGAAATAAGTCTTAAAGAAAAAAGAACTTGCTTTTATTCTCGAAAAAGGCAAACGCTTTGGAGAAAAGGCGAAACATCGGGTAATTTCCAAAACATTATAAGCATTACTTCTGATTGTGATAATGATGCGCTTTTAATCACGGTTATTAAAGAAGGTCCTGCTTGCCACACGGGGCAAAACTCTTGCTTTTTCAACAATTTATATACAAGCGATGTAGAAAATTCTGATTTTTCAATCTCCTCTCTTGCAAGTCTTATAAAAGAGAGAAAGCGAAATCCGAAAGACGGCTCATATACTAATTATCTATTTGAAAAAGGACTTGATAAAATACTAAAAAAGATAGGAGAGGAGTCAAGCGAAGTTATTATTGGGGCAAAAAATAACGATAAAGAGGAAACGATTTATGAAATAGCGGACTTAACATATCATATTTTAGTTTTAATGTCGCAAATGGGTATATTGACTGATGAAGTTTTAAGCGAATTGAAGTCAAGGCATATTATTGACGCTAAAATAAAGCAAGAGAAAATGACATAATATTACGCAATTAAAACAAATTATTACATTATAATCCTTTTCTTGATTTATTAATGTCTACTTGATATACTAAGTAATATAAACAGTTTTAAGAAACAGATATGAGGAACGATTTGCGGCTATGGTAAAGTATATATTAGGGGCTATTGAAATAATAGCCCTATCCGTAATGATAATTGAATTATTTTATCATGCAATTAAAAGAAGTAAGGCTAAAAAGGCTAATATAATAGTCTTTTCGCTTTGCTTTATAGCCTTTTGCTCTGTATGGTTTTTTCAAACTCTTACTCCTCCAAATATAGACTTTTTAGGGGGGGAGGAGGTTACGGTTGAAGTTTTTGCTGAATTTGACGACGAGGGACTTAGATTAACTGATTACAAAGGCAAAAACATTGAAACAGAAATTGTTTCAGATTTATTTTTACTTAATACCGATGTAATTGGGGATTACCATGTAACATATTCATTTAAGTATAGAAGCCGTACATATTCGCCGACGCGAATTGTTCGGGTAGTTGATACGGTGCCTCCGGAGATTTCTGTTATAGGCAATGAAGTAGTTGCCTTTGAAAGCTTCGATGATTATAAGGAAGAAGGCTGTATAGCGACAGACAATTATGACGGGGACCTTTCCGGTTTTGTTTCCGTTACATATGATGGCGATATAAACTCACTTGTAACCGCAACATATGCTATTACGGACTCGTCAGGAAATGCTTCTGAATGTACTAAAATAATTGAAATCAGAGATATAACCCCTCCTATTGTTACCTTAAATGGATTTGATAGAGTTATTGTTGTAAAAGGTGCAAAATATGAGGAAAGAGGAGCAAACGCAACAGATAACAGGGATGGTAATATTTCTAAAAATATTGAGGTTTCGGGTAGCGTCGATACATCAAAAATAGGAACTTATAAACTTCAATACACCGTTTCTGACAGTGCTGGCAATATCGGTATAAAATGGCGGGAAATTAAAGTTGTTGCGCCTGAAAAGGTTAAAGGCAGTATTATATATCTTACTTTTGATGATGGTCCCAGCGAGAATGTAACTAAGAAAATTCTTGATGTATTAAAAAATAATGATGTAAAAGCTACTTTCTTTATCATAAATTTTGATACAACAAAGAAAGCGGATTTAATCAAGCGCATGGTTAAAGAAGGGCACACTGTGGCAATTCACGGGTACTCTCATGATTATCGAAAAATATATCGCTCGGAAAAAGCGTTTATGGACAATATTAACTCCCTGCGTGATAAGGTTAAAGCGTTAACAGGGTATAACGCCACTATTATGCGGTTCCCCGGCGGCAGCTCAAATACCCTATCTAATTTTAATCCGGGCATTATGACTAAACTTGTAAAGTCGGTGCAAAATGCGGGCTATACTTATTATGATTGGAATGTGGACAGCGGTGATGCTATGAGCGGAAAACATACCGCTAATAAGCTATATAATAATGTCAGAGCCGGTTTAGCAAAGAATAGAGGAAATGTTGTATTAATGCACGATACGGGAGACGGTGATATGAAAGCAAAAGCTGTTCAGAAAATTATTGAATATGGCAAGGACAATGGATATGTTTTTGCACCGATAACGGAAGCTACATCACCCGTTCATCATCCTGTTATGAATTAGCGGATTTTTTTAATCTAGTACAGAAAACAGCCGGCAGACCCTAAAGGGGCATGCCGGTGTTGCTTACTCATCAATAATTTTTATTACCTCGTAATACATTTAATTTACTGGCAGCCGCATTTAGGTGCGCAGTTGTCGGAAATGTTATCGCGATTTGGCGGGAAAAACTCATCAATTGGGAAGCCTATCTTCTTAAATGCATCGCAAGGGTCTTCATCGTCGCAGCTGCACTCTTTTGTGGGTACGCAGAAATCGTACGCGGGAATCAGCATCTGAACATCTCTTTGAAGCTGGATTATTGTAAATATTCCAATAGTAACTCTTACTACTCGCTCACAGCTTGGGGCACAAGTAATACAGCCGTCAAAGCATCTTGATATTCCGCTTGGTACACAAACATCACATTCGCCAAGAGTGTTGCAGCAGTCGCAAATACGGCAAAGCTCTGCGCTGAGGCAAATCGGCTCTGCACATTGAACTTTTGCGCGCGGATTAGTATCGCCCATCGGAAGCACATCGTCGATTGCATCTTCTCTGAATTTTGATGTGAATGTTCTCACATTTCCTTCACTTCCGTATAAAATGCACTTTTTACTAAAGCATACTAAACCGCAAACAATTGTAGCCGGACAGCCGGGGGCGCCTAATAGGTCAAGGGTAACCTTTATATAGAATGTTAAGTCAACTGTATAAAATCCTTTGTTAAACGGCACTCTTTCGACCTCGACAAGACAATTAAGTATTTCGCTGCCCCTGCACCTGACAGAACAGGCATTGTCAACATAACGCTGGCACTGATCCGGAATATAAACCCTTAAATCGCGCAAACAATCTTTATCTGCACAGGAATCATATACTCTTTCCGTATCAATACATATAGCGTCTCTAATACGGGAAGAATCAGGACAGCAGTGTCTGTCTGACATAAAAAATCCTCCTTAAAATATATTGAAGTAAAACTTCAATACTATTCTACACAAGAGGATTTTTTTTGTTACAGATTTAGTTGGTAATTATAAAAAACAATTTGTTGACAGACGCCTATCGTGCAGTCAAAGACTCTTCAATTGCCTTAAATAACGAAAGCTTATTGTTAAAAGGCAAATCGCAATTCATATGCCATACCATAACGCCGGCAATACCGCTGTCATAAGCGTAAGCTGATTTATCAAAAACCATCTGATATGAGTTATAGTATCTTGTATCACATTTATCATCTGTTGTAACAGAGGCGCTTTTGACTATATTGCGATATTTCCCAAGCTTTTCAGCCTCAAGCGAATAGCTGTAAAGGAAGTCGCCCATATCAGAGGGTCTTCCGAAAAACGGGATACCGAGTGAAAGCTGTTCCTTTTTATAACCCGCGTCAAGAAAAGCATTTATTATAAACACACTGTCAAAAGGGGAATGGTTGCCAAACGAATTGAAACTGTTATATGCGGCAATTTCAACTCTGTCAAGCGCATTAATTGCCTTTTTGCTCAAATCCATGCACTGTAAATATAAAGAGGCGCCAAGGATTTTATCGGGTATATTTTCTTTAATATCCGCAATTAATGTGCTGTATGCTTTTTTTGCTTTGGCAGTTTCAAGAAAGCTGAAATCTATATACAGACCGTCCAACTTAAACTCGTTCAGAAGTGCTTTGATTGAAGCGATAAGGTTATCGGCATTATGTGTCACATCACCTGTGTTTAAGCTTTCATTCACATTTGCTTGCTCAATTGATTTATCATCAAAGTACATAAGGTTTATGTGTATTTTTATATCCTTATTAATTTTAGTTTTACTGTCATTTATATTACTTATAACATTAATAAGAGCATTTTTACCGCTTATCTTTTTATTGTCAACCGTAATATCATTATAGATAATATCGCCGTTATTGTTAAACGATGTTAAACCGTAAATAAGAATATCCGTCACAACATTCAGCGCGCCTGAGTTAAAATGCTCCTTTTTATACGCATCTGACGCATAAAGATAAGAGGTTACACGAAAATCTCTTTTTTCAGGCTTAATACAAAAAGCTTCCGTTGATACTATCTTAAATTTACCGTTATTTACAACATCGGTTACAACAATTCTAAAACCGTTTGTTTTAACATTATTAAATGTACAATATCTTAATTGACCGATTATATCCTGCTCATATACAGTGACATACTCATTGTCTTTTTCTACTTCAATGCGAAACCCTAATATGTTGTTTTCTGATTCTTCTTTAAGTATTACGGTATTTATCTCATGCGGCTCGCCGAAAAGCACCTCATATGTTGTGTCGGCCTTGCCCGAAAAAGCACCCATGCTCGCCTCAAGGCTTTTTGTGCTAAGAGTTTTATTATTTAATGAAATGTTTATTGCCTTAGTGATAAGGTTCGTTTTTGCCAAATCCTCTTTATTTTTATTTTTACCGCATGCGGAAAATAAACTGAATGACAAGGCTAACAGTAAAATCGCTGAAACATATTTATAGGATTTTTTCATTTTACTATACCTTCCTGAGTGCTTGCTCAATATCAAAAAGAATATCTTTTATATCCTCAATTCCAACAGAAAGGCGAACAAGACCGGGGCTAATTCCGGCATTTAATAGCTGTTCTTCTGTTAGCTGACGGTGCGTAGTACTTGCGGGATGTAAAAGGCAAGAGCGGCAATCCGCAACATGTGTTGCTATGGATATTAAAGACAAATTGTCAGAGAACTTTACGGCTGCATCATATCCGCCTTTCAAACAAAACGATATTACACCGCAAGTACCTTTAGGCATATATTTTTTTGAAAGCTCATAAAAATCATCTTCCGGTAAAGACGGGTAACTAACTTTTGAAATCTTACTGTTATTTGAAAGATACTTTGCCGCCTCTAAAGCATTTTGACAATGTCTTTCAACTCTTAAAAACAGAGTTTCAAGACCAAGATTTAATAGAAAAGAGTTATGCGGTGAGGGAACGCTGCCAAGGTCACGCATAAGCTGCGTTGTCATTTTTGTAATGTATGCGCCTTTACCAAATTCTTTTGTGTAAGTAATTCCGTGATAGGAGTCATCCGGAGTTGTAAGCCCTAAAAATTTATCATTTTGCTCCCAGTTGAAGTTTCCGCTGTCAACAATAACACCGCCAACGCTCGTTGCGTGACCGTCTAAATATTTAGTGGTGGAATGCATTACAATGTCCGCTCCGAACTCAAAGGGGCGGCAGTTTACGGGTGTGGGGAATGTGTTGTCTACAATAAGCGGAACTCCGTTGTCGTGGGCTGCTTTTGCGAATTTTTCAATGTCGAAAATTTCAAGCGTCGGATTTGCAAGTGTTTCACCGAAAACGGCTTTTGTATTCGGCTTAAATGCGGCATTAATTTCCTCTAAAGAGGCGTTAGGGTCAATAAATGTAAAATGAAACCCAAGCTTTTTCATTGTTACAGAGAAAAGATTGAATGTGCCGCCGTAAAGCTTTGTGCTTGCAATTATATGGTCACCAGAGGAGGCAATATTAAAAATAGAATAAAACGATGCAGCCTGTCCTGAGGATGTTAAAACAGCGCCAACTCCGCCCTCAAGCGCCGCTATCTTTGCGGCGACGGCGTCATTAGTGGGGTTTTGAAGTCTTGTATAAAAGTATCCTTCTTTTTCAAGGTCAAAAAGCTGCCCCATCTCTTTCGTGCTTTCATACTTAAATGTAGTGCTTTGGACAATTGGCAAAACACGCGGTTCACCGTTTTTCGGCTCGTAACCGGCATGCAGGCAATTTGTGTTAAAATTATAATCGTTAGCCATTATCATTCTCCTTAGTCGTTTATGAAATGCTCCATAAGTGTATGCCCGTACTCTATAAATACGCCTGTCTCTTTTGCCGTCTTTTCCGTAAATGTTGTAACGGCATTTGGTTTTGGATTTCCTTTATGATATATCATATATGGAACGGGGTCACTTGCATGTGTCATTGTTGCTATTGGGGTAGGGTGGTCGGGAAGCGCCAATATTTTATAATCATCATATATTTCTAACCCGTCTATGAGCAGTTTTAACACTTTCTCATCAATAAGCTCAATTGAGCGTACTTTATTCTCCGGCTCATTTCTGTGACCGCATTCATCGGGCGCCTCTATGTGTATATACACAAGGTCTTTACCGTCTTTTAGTTCCTCTAAAGCCTTTTGTGCTTTACCCTCAAAGTTTGTGTCAATATAACCCGTGGCACCCTCGACATGAGGAGCGCACATATCTGCACAGCCGGCTATTCCTTTTAGCAGGTCCACAGCGGAAATAACGCTTGCTTTTAATCCGTATTTTTCATAAAAAGAGGGGAGCGACGGCTTTGTTCCCTCACCCCAAAGCCAAATGGAGTTTGCAGGGCGCTTACCCTCGCAAATACGCCGCAAATTAATCGGGTGAGATACTAAAAGGTCATAACTCTCTTTCATCATATTTATAAGTGCTTTGGCATTTTCGCTTTTTGAAAGGTATTCGCTAATCGTCTTTCCTGTTATGTCGTGCGGCGGTACCAAGTCACCTAAATCAAGTGTGCCGTTATGCCACACAAGACAGTGGCGGTAGCTAACACCGCTATAAAACTTGAATACTTCATTACCGAAATGCTCTTGTACGGTTTTTATAATTTCCTTTGCATCCTTTGTGGAAATATCTCCGGCGCTATAATCAACCATCGTTTTATTTTCGTAATTATTATCATCAGATAAAGTAACGGTGTTACAGCGAAAAATAATATCAGTATCAAGCATCGGAGCGCCTATACTTACTGCCTCAAGCGGGGAACGCCCCGTATAATTTTCTTTCGGATTATAACCTAAAACACTCATATTGGCAATATCGCTTCCTGGCTTTAGCCCGTCCGCGACAGTTTTTACAAGTCCTACCTCAGAAAGAGAGGCAAGCTTGTCAAGAAAAGGCTTTTTAGCAAGCTCCATCGGAGTTTTTCTGCCTAAAGCTTCAACAGGATAGTCCGACATCCCGTCGTATAACAAAACAATATATTTCAAAAGTTTTCCCCTTTATTAATGTGTTGAACATATGCGAACGGGTTATTTTATTAAAGAAAGCTGTTCATCAAATAAACCGTCTGCCTGCTGCCGTATTTTATGCTCCGCAATACGAGTAGTGATTTTATCAGCAGGATTTAACAAGTGGCTTACAGAAACATCGTGGTTCAATGTGTCTACAATATATGCTAAATATTTGCTCATATCAACTTCACAATACCAATCGCGTTTTAAAAGCTCCGGCGCCCTGTATATAAGGTTTGTTGTAAAAACTTTAGTAATTATGCCCGTTTCATATGCACCGTCAAAAGTTTCAAGACCGTTGCAGAAAAGACCAAAGCTTGTACACACAAAAATTCTGTTGGCGTTAAGCTCTTTAAGCTTTTTTGCAACTTCAATCATAGAGTCACCCGAGGAAATCATATCATCAATAACAAGGCAATCCTTCCCGTCAAGATTTGCGCCAAGGTATTCATGGGCAAGAATAGGGTTTCGCCCTTGTATTACGCGTGTAAAATCCCGCCTTTTATAAAACATGCCAAGCTGAAGACCGAGTACGGTAGAATAGTAAATACAGCGGCTCATTCCGCCCTCATCAGGTGAAATAATCATTAAGTGGTCGGGGTCAAATCGTATGTCAGGCACGGCTTTAGTAAGTGCTTTTACCATTTGATATGTGGGTTGGACATTTTCAAATCCATTTAGCGGAATAGCGTTTTGAACGCGCGCGTCATGTGCGTCAAATGTAATAATATTCTCAACGCCCATATGGCAAATTTCCTGAAGCGCTATTGCGCAGTCAAGTGATTCTCTGCCGGACCGCTTATGCTGCCTGCCCTCATAAAGCATTGGCATAATAACGGTTATTCTTCTTGCTTTTCCGCCTATTGCAGAAATCGCCCTTTTCAGATTTGCAAAATGGTCATCGGGGCTCATATAACACTCTTTTCCGTACATAGGAAAAGAAATGCCATAATTAAACATATCACATACGATAAAAATATCATAACCGCGAACGCTTTCATGGATTACCGCTTTACCCTCGCCTGTTCCGAAACGATTAAAGGTAACATCAACTATGTACGAGTTTTTTTGATAACCCGAAAATGCTAAGGTGGATTTATACTTGCTATCTCGCTCTTCGCGCCATTTAACGATGTAGTGTTCAACCTTTTTGCAAATTTCTTCGCAGCCGGGGAGAGCTATTATCCCCATAGGACCGCAGGGAATAGTATTTAACTCGTCTAAAACTTCCGCCACTTTTCTACCTCCTTGATTTTCTTTATAAAAATAAAGATTACAATACCATTCTACTATATTTTGTGTTTTTTTCAAGAACATTTACAACATTTTGAGAAAATATTATAAATTTAGTTTAGATTTAATATAATTAAAGTGAAAAATCCTCTTTTTTATACTCAAGTACTTGAGGTTCTTTATACGGCTCTCTTTTTAATGGGTCATATTTATACTTCCGGCATTTAGAGAAAGGAAGCATAACGCCCCTTTTAATGCAAAATACACTTTCGCCGTCAGTTGAAGCGGTACCAAATCGGCAATATATGCATTGTGGCTTTGGACTTTTGCCGCTTATACTTTCCATTCTTACCATTCCCTTCCCTTTACTCATTTATTTTAACACTTTTTCCTTTTAGTTTCAACATCTAACAGAAATAAGGCGCACATAATAAGGAGTAAAACACCGGCATAAGCAGAATATGCTGAAAAAACGGGACGCTCAACCTTCTGAATTACCGTGTCAACGCTTAACTTAAATATATTCAAAAGATTTGAGCAAATAAAAGCAGAAATCGCGGCGGCTATAACTCTAATAGTTACTAATTTTTTAATTTTTACTTTACATTCATCTGCATAAGGCTTTATTTGGCATATAACTGCAATACCGCCGAATGAAACGAGTGAAACTAATACAGGTATTGGAGTAACTCCGGCACACGCTCTGCTCCCTGTTGATATTTCAAGAACTCCTTTTAATATTGCGGAATAATAACCTGTTATTCCGGTAGTATCAATAAGACCTCCGATACACGAAAAGGTGAGTACCCAACCGAAAACGCCGATAATTGATTTTGAAGCTTCAGATACAGCCATTGTAAAAGCATTTTCACGGGAGAGCTTTGTATATTCGGATTTCCCTTTTTCCTCTGTTTCAAATAAAAAGCGTAAGCAAATACCGACTATTAAAGAACTTACTATAACAGAACAATAAAGTATTATACCGAGCATTTTATTCTGATAAATACCCACTCCAATTGCAGTAATCAAAAAGGCGGGACCGCCGTTTACAGAAAATAGCATAAGCCTTTCCGCCTCATTCTGCGTTATTTTTTGCCGTTTATAAAGCGTCGCCGTCGTCATAGCGCCTACGGGGTATCCTCCTATTAAGCCTAAAATAATAGCCGGAAATGCGTTGCCGCTAAGCTTAAACAAAAAAGTCAATAGCGGCGACAAAGATTTTGAGGCGCTGTCAAACGCGCCGCTGTTCACAATATAAGAGGATAAGACCATAAAGGGGAATAACGATGGTATAAGTATGTCAAACATCAGAGAGGTTCCGTCTTTTACTCCTTTTGCCGCCTCGTTAGAGTATAAAAGAAGTCCTGCCGCCGCCATAAGTATAAAAGCAATTCTCGGTACATCCGAAAAAGCTTTTTTTGCCGCTTTTTTCATTACACACTTTATCCTTTCAAAGCTTTTGTATAATAAAAGCTAAACTTTGATTGAAGTAATACACAAAAAATCTGCAAATTGTAATAAAAATTACCTTTCCGTAATATCTATGCTGTACTCAGTAGTAAATATAATAATGGAGATGATATGCTTGAGGAAAAAAGAAACAAATAAAAGCACTCCGTCATTATACGGCTCTGTAATAGAGCTTACTGAAAACCGAAAAGCGGTAGTAGACGGATGCAAATTTATAATCAATTATGATGAAAACGGCATTGAGATTAAACTTAGCGAAATGTGCGTCAGATTTATCGGGCGCGACCTTGTTATGTCGTCGCTGATTTACAACCAAGCGGTTATAACGGGTGAAATAAGCGGGATAGAGTTTTTTAGCATATGAGGTGAACTATGTTTTTAATAAAAATAATAAGACTGATTTTAGGATATGTGGAATTTGAAGCAACAGGCGGGTTTAGCGAAAGGTTTATTAACCTTTGTAATATAAACGGTATTCTGCTTTGGGATGTGTCATACAGAAAAAACTCGCTTTTAGCGTGTGTAAAAGCAAAAGAATATAAATACATAAGAGAGCCAGCCAAGCGTTCCGGTATGAAAGTAAGAATAAAACGCAAAAGGGGACTTCCTTTTATTACATTTAGGCATAAGGCGCGCGGAGGATTATTTATCGGGTTTATCCTTCTTTTAATTTTTATCAGCTTTATGTCTATGATTGTATGGGAAATCGAAGTTGTCGGTAATGTTGAGGTTAATGCGGAAAAAATAATAGAAACTGTAAATGATGAGGGCGCTAAAGTTGGCGTTTTTAAGAAAAGCATTGATATTGATACCGTTAAAAAGAATACGCTGTCTAAGATGCCGGAGCTTTCGTGGATTGCATTAAATATTCTTGGCGCAAAGCTTCAAATAGAAGTCAGAGAAACAGAAGATAGCCCCGAAATAATTGATTTAGATACTCCCGTTAACATTGTTGCAAATAAAGATGGTATAATTAAGAATATTGAGGTCGGAATTGGTGAAAAGCTTGTACAGATTAACGAAGCAGTGCTTAAAGGTGATTTGCTTATAAGCGGCGTTGTTGTAAATAATGATAACACAGAAACTTTATACCACGCACAGGGTAAGGTTTTTGCCGAAACGAAAACAATTTTATACGGTAAGCAAGAATTAATTGGAGGCGAAAAAGTTATAACGGGTATAAAAAATGCTTATTATTTTAATTTTTTCTCGATAAAAATACCTTTCTGTCTAAAGGGGGAAAACTTCTTTATAAAAGACATAATGCTAAAAAGTAAAAAGTCAACACTGCCTGTTGGAATTACAAAAGGAGTGCGATACGAATTTTCAAACAAAGAACCCGGCTACACAAGAAAACAAGCAGAATTGCTCTCTTTCCTTTATCTAATAAAAAATGAAAGGGATAGCATGACGGAGTGTGAAATAATAAAAGCAACGCGTAATGTAATGCAGGGGGAAAATTCGGTTACAATAAAAGGTGAATATAAAGCCATTGAAAATATTGCGGTACAAAAGGAAATATACCTTGATAATAAATAAAACAAATTATTTATTAAAAATTGTTATTTTTAGTGACTTTATACAGAATGTATGCTAAAATATAGTAATATTAATATTAAATAAATCCTTGTCAGCATAATAAAAAGGATATAATAATTTTTATGGCGGTTTTTTATGTTTGAAAAAATAATAAATATGGACAGGCTTGAGCAAGTAGTTTCTCTTTTCGGCAGTTTTGATGAGAATATAAAATATGTTCAAAAGGCGTTTAATGTTGAAATAGTTACAAGAGGCTCTGATTTGAAAATACTTGGTGATGTTGAGGGTGTTTCAAAAGCAACCCGTGCGATAAACGGTTTATTAAACCTGATAAACAAAGGCGAAACACTAAACGAGCAGAATATCCGTTATGTCATTTCTCTTGTAAACGAGGATAATGACGAAGGGCTTTCTGTAATGGGCGGGGACTCTATTTGCCTAACGAGCAAAGGAAAACCTATTAAACCGAAAACGCTTGGTCAGAAGAAATACATTGAATCCATTAAATCAAATACTATTGTTTTTGGCGTAGGACCTGCCGGCACGGGCAAAACATACCTTGCCGTCGCTATGGCGGTTACGGCTTTTCGCAATAAACAAGTAAATAGAATTGTTATTACAAGACCTGCCGTTGAAGCGGGGGAAAAGCTTGGCTTTCTTCCCGGCGACTTGCAAAGTAAGGTTGACCCGTATCTCCGCCCGCTATATGACGCGCTTTTTGATATGTTAGGGACAGAAAGCTATCAAAAATATCAAGAGCGCGGAAGTATTGAGGTTGCTCCGCTTGCCTATATGCGCGGCAGAACTCTTGATGATAGTTTTATTATTTTAGACGAGGCGCAGAACACTACTACCGAGCAAATGAAAATGTTTCTTACAAGAATGGGATTTAATTCAAAAGTTGTTGTTACCGGTGATATAACACAGATAGATTTACCCGACGGAAAGCGCTCAGGACTTGTTGAGGTTATGAAGATATTAAAAAAGGTTGACGATATTGAAATAATCAGATTTTCAGAAAAGGATATTGTGCGGCATAGGCTTGTACAAGAAATAGTAAAAGCCTATGAAAAGTATGAGGAGGGCAAGAAAAGAAATGAAAGAAAAAATTAAAGTCGTAATCAGTAACGACCAGAAAAAAGTTAAAATACCTACGGGTATTCGCCTGCTCGTCAGGCGATGCTGTAACGCTGTTTTAGCTTATGAGAAGTTTTCGGAATCGGCAGAAATCAGTGTTGTTTTTGTTGATGATGAGGGTATTAAAAAGCTTAATCGGGAATATAGAAACATTGACGAAAGTACAGATGTTCTTTCTTTTCCGCTTACCGTAAACGGCGAGTTTGAAATTAACCAAGACACAGGCGCAAGAATACTTGGCGATATAGTTATTTCTGTCGAAACGGCAGTCAGGCAATCAAAGGAATACGGTCATTCATTACAAAGGGAAATAGCATTTTTAACGGTACACTCTATGCTTCATCTTTTAGGTTACGACCATACGGACGGTGGCTTACAAACTGTGCGCATGCGTGAAAAGGAAGAACTTGTACTTACTAATATGGGACTAAAAAGGAATGACAGTTATTATATTGAAGAGGACGAACATAAAAGATGAATTGGCGTAAAAAGCTTGTAAATAGTTTTGTGTATGCCATAAAAGGCATTTATTATTCGGTGCGCAACGAGCGCAATATGCGTATACATATAGTCTGTATGCTCTATATGTATTATTATTTACTGGCATATGATTTTTTCGTTGTACCGAAAGTAGAATTTTTAATAATACTTCTTGCAAACGGAATTGTAATTTCCGCGGAGTTTTTTAACACAGCCATAGAGAGGGCGGTAGATACCGCTACAATGAAAAAGAATGATACGGCGCGCTTTGCAAAAGACTGCGCAGCCGCGGCGGTTCTCGTATCAGTTGTATTTGCCGTTATTATTGGTTTTATAATTTTGTGGCAGCCCAAAGCTTTTATGGCTCTTTTTAATTTATATACCCAAAACCCAATAAAAATAGTATTATTTATAGTCAGTGTAATAGTATTCTTACTGTTTATATTCGGGTTAGAAAATTTAAGTGAAAGAAGAAAAGATGAGTAAAAAAAGAACGGCATTTATAGCAATTATAGGCAGACCCAATGTTGGCAAATCAACACTTCTTAATAAAATGTTAGGGCAAAAGGTGGCTATTGTGTCAAGCCGGCCGCAAACGACGCGTTTTAGAATAATGGGAGTGCTGACAGACGAAAATATACAGCTCGTTTTTACAGATACACCGGGGTTTCATAGACCGCGCACAAAACTTGGCGAAAAAATGGTTAAAGAAGTAAGAGAAAGTATTTCAGGCGTTGATGCCGCTCTTTTCGTAACAGACGGTGAAGGGCAAATAAGAGAAACAGAAGTTGAGTTGTTAAACAACTTAAAGTCAAGAAAAATTCCTGTAATCCTTGCAATAAATAAGATTGATATTGTTAAAAGAAAAGAAGATTTAATCCATAGAATTTCGGATTTTTCAAATCTTTTCGATTTTCATGCAGTTATTCCCGTAAGCGCATTAAAAGGAGACGGGATACAGCCTCTTTTAGATGTATTAAAAAGCCTTACGGTAGAGTCTCCATTCTTTTTCCCTGAGGATACCGTTACAGACCAGCCTGAACGGTTGATTATATCCGAAATAATACGGGAAAAACTCCTTCACAGGCTAAATGATGAAGTGCCGCACGGAATAGCTGTGGCTATTGAGAGACTAAAAGAGCGTGAAGATAAAGACATAATTGATATTGATGCTATTATTTATTGTGAAAAAGATAGCCAAAAAGGCATCATAATAGGCAAAAACGGCGCAACATTAAAAGAAATTTCAACGAACGCAAGAAAAGAACTTGAATATATGTTTGACTGTAAAGTCTTTTTGGCATGTTGGGTAAAAGTTAAAAAGGATTGGCGCAATAGAGAGGGACTTATTCACAGTTTTGGGCTCGATTAACTCGTATTAAAAACACCCTTACGGGCAGATTAAAAAAGGGTGATTTTATGAACGAGCAAGAATTGTGGATAAAATTTAAGAAAGACGGTAAGCTTGAAGACTACCTTGAATATCGTCGCCATCTTGAAATGAATGCTGCTATGGATTTGGGGCGAAATGATGAAGTTCAACACCTCAGGGTTAGTAATAAAGATAATAGATATTGGGGAGTATGACCGTTTAGTTACACTCCTAACGCCTGATATGGGCGTGGTTAAAGCGTTTTGCAGGGGCGTTAGGCGCATAAAGAGCAGGCGGCTCAATGCAGCGTCACTGCTTACATATTCTGAGTTTACAATATCAAAGAACAAAGAAAATTACGCAGTTGATGAGGCTTTGCCAATAGAAACATTTTTCGGACTGCGTGAAGATGTTGAAAGGTTGGCGCTTGCACAGTATTTTTGCGAGCTTTTCAACGAATTTATTTCTGATACGGATGAATCGGAATTTGCTTTAAGACTCATATTAAACTCTCTTTATTTTTTATCAAAAGGTGAAAAACAGCCGCTTTTAATAAAGGTAATTACAGAATTAAGATTACTTTCGTGTACAGGATTTATGCCAAACCTTATTGGTTGTTCTATTTGCGGTGAATATGAAAGCGATACAATGTCATTTAACATAGTTGAAGGGACGCTTCTGTGCGAAAACTGCTTTATTGGCGGTACTAATATAACTTTGCCGCTGCCGTGTATAAGGGCATTACGGCACATAATTTATTCGGACTTTGAGAAGCTCTTTTCTTTTTCGGTAAGCGATGAAAACATTAAATTATTATCAGCAACAGTTGAAAAGTATATGCTAAGCGTAACTAATAGAAGCTTTAAGTCACTTGATTTTTTTAATACACTTTTTTAATGACAAATTCTTTTCCTCAAGGAGAAATTTTATTGAATAATCTACAAAATAAACACTATAAAGCTTTAGAGCTTGAAAAAGTACTAAATATGCTTACATCTTTTACTTGTAACAAAGATGCAAGGCAATTAGCGCTCAATATTGTACCCGAAAACTCGTTAGAGCTTGCACAATCGCTTTTAAGTCAAACGAAAGATGCGTACAGCTTGCTTTCTCTATTTAGCGCGCCGTCGTTCGAAGGCTTAAAAAATGTAAACGAGCCGCTTTCAAGAGCCTATGCAGGTGCTACGCTATCTATGAGGGAGTTGCTTGATATTGCCTCTGTTTTAAGGGCTATTCGCTCACTTCGCCAATGGAGAGAGAACAACGGCGGTGAAAACCTTGGAATTGATGTTTTTTTCTATTCTATAATACCAAACAAATATCTTGAGGATAAAATCTTTGGTGCTATATTAAGCGAAGATGAAATGAGTGATAATGCCTCCGCACAGCTTTCGTCGATAAGGCGTAAAATTAAAAACTGTGAAAACAATGCAAGAAATCATCTTGAAAAGATGATAAAATCCCAATATTACAAAACATATTTACAAGACGCTATAATAACTCAGCGAAACGGCAGGTATGTAGTGCCTGTAAAAGCAGAACATCGCGGAAATGTTGACGGGCTAATCCACGACACCTCGTCAAGCGGTCAAACCGTATTCGTAGAGCCTATTGGCGTTGTTGAGGCTAATAATGAAATCAGAATATTAAAAGGGCAGGAGCAAGAGGAGATTGAAAGAATTCTTTCAGAATTTTCAGTTGAAGCGGGCGGCTGTTGTGAGGACATAAAAGCCGGCTATGAATGTGCTGTTGAGCTAAATGTAATATTTGCAAAAGCAAAGCTTGGCTATCAAATGAAGGCATCTGTTCCCATATTAAACGATAAAGGGATAATTAATCTTAAAAAGGCGCGTCATCCGCTAATAAACCCTGAAGATGTTGTGGCAACCGATATCAGGCTTGGCAAGAATTTTGACACGCTTATTATCACTGGCCCTAATACGGGCGGGAAAACCGTTTCAATTAAAACTATCGGACTTTTAACTCTAATGGCTATGTGCGGCATGTTTATTCCTGCTGCCGATGAAAGTGAAGTATCAATTTTTACGCGTGTTCTTGCTGATATCGGCGATGAACAAAGCATTGAACAGTCACTTTCAACATTTTCTTCCCATATGGTAAACCTTATAGAGATTATAAATATATCAGATAGTAATTGCCTTGTTTTAATTGATGAACTTGGCGCCGGCACTGACCCTGTGGAGGGCGCGGCGCTTGCTATTGCTTTACTTGAAGCGTTAAATGCCAGCGGCGCTAAAGTTGCCGCTACGACACATTATGCAGAGCTAAAGGCATATGCCCTTGAAACGCCGCGTATTGAAAATGCGTCTTGTGAATTTGATGTCAATACACTAAGACCAACATTCAGACTTATGATTGGACTTCCCGGTCGCTCAAACGCTTTTGCCATATCGGAAAGACTTGGATTAAATCAAAGTATTATCGAAAGGGCAAAACAATTAGTATCAAGTGATAATTCCCGATTTGAAAATGTTGTAGAGCAGCTTGAAAAAAGCAGAATTGAATTGGAAAAAGAGCATAGTATCACGGAAAAATTAAAAACACAAGCTACATTAGACCGTGAAAAGGCAAAATCTATTTTTGAGGACGCTAAAGAAATTCGCAATAAGGAGATTGACAAAGCGAAAGGCGAGGCGCTTAAAATAGTTGAAAACGCTAAAAGAGAAGCGGGGATGCTGCTTTTTGAAATTGATAAATTAAAAAGAGAGGCGGCGGATACGAAAAACACAGCAGAGCTTGCAAGGCGAGCTAAAAGTGCTGTAAGCCGGCATCTTGACGCTATTGATAAGACGATAAACCCTATTATTGATGATATGGATGATGAAGAGGACTATATTTTACCGCGTGAGCTTGTAATCGGTGATAAAGTTTACTGTAAAACGATAGGTAAAAACGCAGCCGTTAGCAGCAGTAAAGATAAAAAAGGCTCATATGAAATCACTGCCGGAGTTTTGAAAATGCGCGTCCCTGAAAGCTCTTTAAGACTTTTAGAAAAACCGGTACAAAGCAAAAAAGAGCAAACTGTATATAAACCGATAAACAGTGAGGGGCGAGTAGGTACAGAGGTTTTAACAAGTTGTGATTTAAGAGGGCTTATGGTAGAAGAGGCTCTTATGGCTCTTGACCATTTTATTGACCACACAATATTATCGGGTATAAAGGAGTTTACAATAATTCACGGGAAAGGCACAGGGGCTTTAAGGGCGGCAGTTAATCGCCACTTAAAAGGACACAGTCAAGTTAAAACATTTCGCTTAGGAAGGTATGGAGAAGGCGAAAGCGGTGTTACGATAGCAGAATTAAAATAACCGAAGTAAAACTCCGGTTATAAATTCGTGTTTAATCTTAAAATTGTGTATCATCTTGATTAGGCGGGTTGTAATCTGAGCCATAATTAGGCGTTGACCCATAGTAACCGCTGCCGTATTGCGGGTTGTTTCCCAAAGGACCGTTTAGATTATCAGGAGAGTACCAATCAGAGCCAAATGACGGTAGCTCATGCGGTAAAAGCATCCCTTTGACAATAAGCTCCGCGCGCCTGCAGGAATAAAACTCAATTATTGTTGCTTGAAAATACGGCTTAACATATACAACCTGAAGTATTCCGATTGTAAAAGCTGAAAGGAAAAACCAGCCTATAAAAGATAAGTATAGTACAAATAATTCTGATTTATGACCTTTCATAAGTCTTTTGCTTAACTTTTTAGCATTTGATGATGATATAGAGGAGTCTGATGCAAGTATAACAGGCACTAATGAGTATTGAAATGATTTTATAATGCCGGGGATAACGAATAAAAGTGACCACATAAAAATTGAAAACCATGTTGAAAGTGTTACAAAGACTATGTTACCCCAGTTACTTTCCTTAAAGGGCGTGTACGGCTCTGTTACTTTTGGCTCTAACTGTCCCCGTAATTTTAGAAAAAACCTATTGTATCCAACTTGCAAAACAGGCATTACTACAAGTGTGATTGCCGTTGAAATAATTGAAAATGCTAAAGCAAACGAGGTTTTATTGAACAATTGAAAAGCTTGAAGTGAAAATAAATTTGATTTAAGGCTAAACGGCACATAAAAATCATCAGAATTAGAAAATGTGTATTCTGCGGTAATAAGTAAAGATGGTATCATAACGAGTAGCGTGGCAATTATTGAGGTGTTCCATTTCCTTTTAAAATTAAGTTTCGCAGCCTCTTTCATTTGTATCCTTGTAAACATATTATCTCCCCTTATATGGTTTTTACTTAAATTATGAATAGTAAATCCACTAAAATTAATATAACACAATCATTTCTGCATATCAAGATTTTAATAGTCTTTTAATAAATTCAGGAGGAAAATTATGAATCGAAATCATAAAATAACTAAACCTGCTAAGCTTCTAAACGAAAAAGGCGAGCTTACTGAGCCGGGGTGGGCAAATCACCTTGTACTTGAGTATAATCCGGAGAATATTAAAGCGAATAAACTTCGCATTAAAGAGTGGGACTATTACCATATTACGAGTGATAGCGGTAATTATGCACTCTCATTTTGTGTTGCCGATAACCGATATATGGGGTTTTTTGATGCCTCTGTAATGGACTTTAACACGAAAGAAAAGTTCGATTTTTTAGAGCCGCTTATTTTTCCTATGGGTAAGCTAAAGCTCCCTTATACGAGTGAAAAAGGAGATATTTCTTTTAAGTCAAAGAATTGTGAGTTTCATATTGATAAGATAGATACAGGTATTCATATTTATTGTAAATATAAGCGTTGTTATAAATATACGGATTTTGAAGCGGATATACACCTTTTGCGCGAACCTTCCGATACTATGGTTATAGCAACGCCTTTTGCAGAGGACAAAAAGGCTTTTTATTATAATCAAAAAATTACATGTATGAGAGCAAAAGGCTACGCAAAGGTTAAAGACAAGGTATACACATTTGATGACGAGAATGATTTTGGTATTCTTGATTGGGGCAGGGGAGTATGGACTTACGACAATACTTGGTATTGGGGCATAGGAAACGGTATTGCAAACGGAAAGCCGTTTGGCTATAATATTGGTTACGGCTTTGGTGATACGAGTGCTGCTTCTGAAAATATGCTGTTTTATGACGGCAAATGCCATAAACTTGACTTAGTTGATTTCGGAATTCCCGAAAATGTTATGGATAAGTGGAATATGACATCAAGTGACGGCAGATTTAATATGATTTTTACACCTGAGTATAATGACAGAACGGATTTAAGTATCGGAATTATATCACAGCATGCTGATAAGCTTTTCGGCAGAATAAGCGGTGAAGCTGTTTTAGATGACGGAACGGTGCTTAATATCCATAATATGTTAGTATTTCACGAAAGGGTACATAACAAATATTAACATATTAACCCGAACAAGCGTATAATATATATTGTTCGGGGGTGGTATCTTGAGGTGCGTTAAATTCAGAAAAAGGCGTCCGATTAAAGCAAGGCGCTATTATCGAAAAAGCAGGCTAAAAACCTTTTTGTTTCGCTTAACAGCAGTCATTTTATCACTTCTGATAATCATGCTTTTAATTGATGCAAGAATAAGACCGATTGTAAAAAATTCAGCAGCATCTGTTATAAATGTAGGAATTACGCAAATAATTAATAAAACGGTTATAGATACCCTTTATAACATCAATCCCGAATATTCTGATATAGTAGAAGTGGTTTTTGGACCTGATGGTAATATTACTTATCTTTCGTTAAATAATGCAAAAGCAAATATGCTGAAAAGCACAATTTCAAAAAGCATTACAGATGCCGTTTCAAAAGATGAAGCTCGATTAATGCGAGTACCTTGGGGAACGCTTACAGGTTTGGCAATTTTAAGCGGCAGAGGGCGCTTTATAAATCTTAGAATTACAGAATTCAGCTATGCGCTAATAGACATCAGAAGTGAATTTTCCGCCGCGGGAATTAACCAAACACGGCACAGCATTATTCTTGATATCACTATAAAGGCACACGGATATGTGGCAATAACACATATAACAACACAGGTACAGACATCATTAATAGTAGCGGAAACGATTATTATTGGAGAGGTACCGAATTCATATTTCAATTTTCAGCAATCATCATAAGGAGAAGTTAAAAATGGAATACGCAGGCGCTAAAAAAAGAGCAGACGAGCTAAAAGATAAGCTAAATTATTATAGTGAGAAATATTATCTTGATAATAAAAGTGAAATATCAGACTATGAATACGATGCTTTAATGCGCGAATTACAGGAGATTGAAACAGAATACCCACAGTTAATAAGCCAAGATTCTCCCACGCACAGGGTAGGGGGGTATGCCGATAATTCTTTTCTGCCCGTAACACATACAGTACCGCTGCTCAGTCTTCAGGACGCGTTTAATTTTGACGAGATAAGAGCATTTGACAGAAGGATTAAAGAAAGGTTTCCCGATGCGGAATATATAGTTGAGCCTAAAATAGACGGGCTTTCAGTTGCCGTTGAATATGAAGACGGATTTTTAACTCGCGCCTCTACAAGAGGTGACGGAAATGTCGGCGAGGATGTAACGGCAAACATTAAGACTATTCGCTCACTGCCTCTTAAAATAGAAAATGCGCCCTCAATACTCGAAATACGGGGCGAGGTTTATATTTCTAAAGAGGTGTTTGCCGCTCTTGTAAATGAGCAGGAGCAAAATGGTGAAGTTCCGTTTAAAAATCCGCGAAATGCAGCGTCAGGCTCAGTCCGACAAAAAGACCCTAAAGCTGCCGCTTCCCGTGAGCTTGATATTCTCGTATTTAGTATATTACGCCACAACGGTGAAAGTTTTTTGACTGACAGTGAATCACTCGACTTTCTAAAAAAACTTGGCTTTAACACAGTTAATTATAATAATGTATTTAAAGATATAGAAGATGTTATAAAAGAGCTTGAGAGAATAGGTGAAACGCGCTCTGACTTTTCTTTTGAAATAGACGGAGCTGTTATTAATGTTAACGCCTTTTCACAAAGAAATGAGCTTGGCGCTACTGCAAAGGCGCCGAGATGGGCGTTGGCGTTTAAGTATCCTCCGGAGGAAAAAGAGACTATTTTGCTTGATATAGAGGTTAATGTTGGCAGGACAGGGGTACTTACACCTACTGCCGTTCTTACGCCTGTAACACTTGCGGGCACAACTGTTGGCAGGGCGTCGCTTCATAATGAAGATTATATAACCGAAAAAGGCATATCCATTGGTGACACCGTAAAAATAAGGAAAGCCGGAGACATTATTCCGGAAGGGCTTTATGTTGTAAAGAAAGGCGGCAATAATCCCGTTTACACGGTGCCGTCTATTTGCCCCGCGTGCCAAGGCGAGGTAGTTAGAGAAAAAGGCGAGGTTGAATAACGAT
>LSQX01329719.1_pt1 | contig 28120 bp, 21 predicted proteins | sample 654561 | NCBI WGS metagenome assembly LSQX01 (sample SAMN04489861, study PRJNA283612) | anaerobic digester metagenome | isolation source: 4 biogas reactors fed with cattle manure at either 37C or 55C with and... | place: Denmark: Kongens Lyngby | collected 2014
AAAATGTCAATGTCATAACACGCTGTCTGCCAATGTGGAAATTGGCGTTCCCAGGTGCTCGACTCAAAGTCGTCAGCCCTATTACCTATCACCTATCACCTATAATGCGCCCCTCCCACATCCGTCCGATCCGACTGATCCGACCGATCCGTCCGACTCCCCTGAGATCACTGATCCCTTCAAGTCTCTTACTTGCCTCAAGACATATCCCCGCCATCTGCCAATGTGGAAATTGGCGTTCCCAGGAGTGACTCTCAAGGTCTTTCAGGGTTTCTCAAGGCATTTTGTCAGAAGACAGGTTCTCGAATCTGTGGTCGCATCACCTATTGAAATTAAACATCTCAGGTGGACAGCAACACAAACTTCTTCGAAAAGATAATGGAAGATGACGGATAGTTACACGGAATGGGCAGCATCTGACCCCGCAGATCAGATGAAGAAAGGCTGTGTTTCTTTCTCCGGCGTTACTTCGGGAGATTCCATGAATCTCAGCATATGCTGGAGTGTCTGATTCAGATCCTGCAGGAAAGAGGAACCCGGATTATAGTGCAGCCCTTCTTCCACATGATGGCATGCTGTTTTCAATACGCCCAGTGCGGCACGGGGAGGCATGCCCGCCTTTTCCGCTTCCACTACCGTTTGCAGCAGGGTGAGGGCTGTATCACAATGAAGGGTTGCTCTGAACTCATCAGGCGTCATCTTCCCGTCCAGAATGCTCATATTGCCGCTGTCCTCAAGAATCTGACGGGCCTGGTCGTACTCTCCTTTGGCCCGTGTAAGTTGAGGCGGTTTCTGGGTGAAAAAACAACGGCCCAGCAGATAATGGGCAACAGCGTCGTCAGGGTTTTTCTGCAGGTTTTCCACAATGAGCGGATAAGCCTCTTCATAATGCAGGGCTTCGCAGAGTTTCCAGGCGATGAGCAGTGTCTCTTCCGGGTCATGGGCCCGACGACATGCAGCGCCAGCCAGGCACAGCACAAGCAGGAGGGTGGCCGTGGTCAGGCGGCGAAGCACAGTGCTGAAGTGCGTTTCCTCAGCGTTCATGTTGCCACCGGGGCCGCAAACGAAGGAATCCCGTTTGGGCGCCTGCACGGATGAAGAGAGTGATTTCATCAGTCTTATCCCGTTCAAAGAAGGCTGCGGCTTCCTGATACTCTTCCAGGTTGGTGATGGTGAAACTGTTCATGGACATGATGATGAGCCCCGGCTGGATCCTGGCCGCCTGGGCGGGACTGCCCGATACAACGCGCCGGACAATGACGCCCTGCACTTCCTCGCCAAGATTCAGGAGAATACGAAGGTCCCGGGTGATTTCTCTCACGGACATGCCCAGCTGCTCATCCATATATTCATCAGCATCCTGGGCGGCCCGGGGACGTCGGCCCAGAGTGGTGGTCAGATGAAAGCTTTCGCCGTCACGGAGCAACTCAATTTTCACTTCAGCGCCGGGCGTCTGTTCTTTCACCATTTGCGTGAAAGCGATGACATCCCTGTCCTGAGTGGCGCGGATGGACTGGCCATCAAAACGGCGGATGATATCTCCGGGAAGGATACCGTCATTGGCGGCCGGTGAATCGGGGATGACGGTACTCACGATGAGTCCGCCCGCTTCGTCAATCTTCCAGTACTCGGCGAAGTCTTCTTTCAAGGGTTGGGTGAAAATACCGAGCCAGGCCTCTTCAGCTTCAATGGATTCCTGGGTCTGATCGGGTGGCGTGAGAATATGTTTTTCAAAGAGAGAAGCCTGATAGACCAGCGGGTGACCGCTCCGGGAGAAAATTTCGCCTCCTTCCGCCACGGTCAGATCAAAGCCCGTTACACCTACTACCCGGCCCCGGCTGTTGATGACGGGCCCGGTGACAAAGCCCATTTTCAGGGGAGTGCCCAGACAATAGGTCAGCCGTGGAGAATCCACTACAGAGATGACACGGTCTTCCTGAATGGCCCGGTTGAAATCCATGGATTCGCCCAGGATTCCCATAATGGCCACAGGTTCGGCCAGTGCCAGTCCCGCCTGAAAATCAAACTGAACACTGGGCAGGGACAGAGGCCTTTCTGACTGAATACGCAAGAAGGAAATATTCAACTCATCGGGCTTCTTGAGCAGGACAGCGGGATGACTCTGTTCTTTGCCATCGATACGGAAGGTGACCCGGAAATTGAAGGTCTGTACATTTTCCCGCTGTAAATGTCCGTTGGAAAGAAGCAGTCCCTCGGGAGCGACATTGAGCCCCACTGCAAAGCCATTCTGCCGCATTTGTTCGCCACTGCGCGGATCCGTTGTTTCCTGGGTGAAGGTCAGCACGCAGAGAGCGGGTGAGACGGTGTCAAAGGCCCGTTGCAATACGCTCTGATCCAGAGCCGCCAGCTTGCCGCCGCTGAACAAAGCAGCCAGCAAAAGAAGAATCACGGAAGTGTTTTTATTCAACATGGTCAAGTATTTCCCTGTCCAGAACGAAACTCTGGTTGTCGGCACGGTTGATCAGCACAAAGCGCGTGAGGGCGCCTTTCTGCACGAACAGCATGGTCAGTTTCTGTTTGCTGTCCTGCAGTGTCTTGTACAGATCCATAAAATGAGCGAGGGAAGAAATGTCTTCTTCATCGACTTTTAAAATGATATCGCCGGGAGTCAATCCGGATATGGCCGCAAGCCCACCGGGCAGACAACCTGAAACCAGCACACCCGTATGACCGTGCAGCTGAGCACGGCGGGCCAGTTCCGGAGTGAGTTCCACCAGAGTGAAGCCCCATTCTGAAAACTCCGCATTGATCCCTTTGATGGCCGATTCTTCCTCAGCTGTCACGGTAAATTCCATTTCTTCATCGCCCCGACTCAGGAGCAACTGTAGGGCTTCGCCTACAGGCAAATCAGCCACAGCCTTGCGCACGGCGGGGAGCTCCTCTTCATAACGGGCTTGCAGGGGACGATCGCCCAGACGGAGAAGCACATCGCCCGGTCGGATACCGGCTTCATAACTGGATGACATGGGAGCCACATCGGCAATGACCACGCCCCGAGCTTGCGGATCGTCGGTCTTGGAGGTGATTTCCTGAAATACCAGACCCAGTGAGCCACGCTGCACACGGCCGTGATCCACGATCTCCGTCACCACCTCGCGGGCGATATTGGCTGGAATGGCGAAGCCCAGATTTTCCGCGCCGCTCAGCATGCGCGCATTGATCCCCACTACATCTCCTTTGAGATTCACAAGAGGGCCGCCGCTGTTGCCGGGGTTGATGGCCGCATCGGTCTGGATCCAGTTGTTATAAGGCGAGGTCATGCCCGAGGCCCCTTCGAGATAACGGTCGGGCACACTGATGATTCCCAGAGACACGCTCCTGGCCAGTCCGTGGGGACTGCCCATGGCGAGCACCATCTGTCCCGCTTCAATGGCATCGGAATCACCCCAGTTCACATGAGGGAAGGGGCGCTCCGCTTCGATTTTCAGCACAGCCACATCCGTATAGGGGTCCACGCCTACAACACGGGCCTGATGCTCCGTATTGTCGCTCAGAATACACCAGACCTCGCTGCTTTCGCCGGCCACGTGTTCGTTGGTCACAATATAGCCGTCGGCACTGATGATGAAACCACTGCCCACAGTGAGTACTTCGGTCCGCTTGCCCGATACGAATACTTCTTTCACGGGTCGGATATGAACCAGTGCCGGTGCGACACGGTTCCTGGCGGAGAGCACACGATCCTGCGTATTGACACTCAAACCCGCGCAACTGCTGAGAATGAGGGACAGAATAAGGAGCAGTCCCGGAGGGAGCAATCGTCGTGAAAAGAACATGGAATCAGAAAAGAATTTGTGAATCATGGATAGTGCTTTGTTTTTGTTGTAACAAGTTGTCACTGCGCCTTATTCGCCCAGGCTGAAAAGAGCACCCAGATTGGCGAAGCCCTTTGAAGCCGGGAAGGCGTGGGGATATTGGTTGAACTTCACATGGCCATCCATGTAGAGCGTATTGGCGCCGCCGGGGAGATGGTTGAACTGGGCGCTGGCCGTGGTCGTGGTGGTGACCTCGTCCCACATGACCGGAATCATACTTTGTGCCTGAGCGGAGGCAGCGGGATTGTTGATGTCCGTTATGAGGAAACGCTCAATGCCTTCCCGCAGACGATACAAGGTCGTGCTGTCGCCATTGCCCAGAGGAATGTCACTGGGCGTGGACATGGCCTGGAACATCCCGTAGGCCGTGGGATTGTTGAGGTCTTTATCCAGCGCTCCGTCGTTATCAGGATTCTGATCGCCCAGGCTGCCTGTGAAGAGAGGCGGCATATGGGAAATGCAGGCCATGAGATAGGCCATCTGCGATGAGAGCACAGCGGAAGGAAAGCCGAAGAGGCCTACGTCGATGGAGGGATCCGTGTCTTCGCCTTTGTCGATCACGAAGCCGTAGTAGAGATAACTCGCATCAGCGCGCGAGGGAAACTGGTCGTAGAGACAATGGCTGCCCGAGGCGGAACGGACAAGCCCCAGCGGATTCGCATCGCTCCGCTCCGGATCGGACGGGCAGAGCAGCACCTGCATGTCCGTGAGATATTCGGGATACAGAGCCGACATCTGGGGAGCCAGACTCGCGCGATCCTGACCGCCTTCACATTCCGCTGGCAAGGCGGCACCCCAAGGCTGATCGGCGTGGATGCGCGGGAAAAGGTCCTTCGATTCACCGGCGTACATCTTGAAGACAATGCCCATCTGCTTGAGATTATTGGCACAGCTTGAACGGCGTGCCGCTTCTCGTGCCCGGGCCAGGGCAGGCAGCAGAATAGCCGCCAGAATACCGATAATTGCAATGACCACCAGCAGTTCAATGAGTGTGAAACCTTTGTTTCCACGGCTGAACATAATCGTTCCCTTTCCATCACTATATTTATGATGAAGACGCTTCGTTATAACTTGCTTTCCCGGTGATTATACACGAAATGGAGAAAGCTCCATTCCGGGAGTCTCCTGTGAATAAGAGTTTTCCCGGGCACTCCAGATGGAAACACCTGTAAACACAGGAAATTCCGGTTGAATCCGGCGAGAAGATAGAACGAAAAGCTGCGCCGTGAAAAAAGGATCAGACCCAGCCGCGCAGACGGCAGGCTTCGGCCACACGCTGGATAGCGATCATATAGGCCGCATCACGCATGGTCACTTCTTTGGACTTGGCCAATTGATCGACGGCATGGAAAGCGGCAACCATTTTTTCTTCCAGCCGGTGCAATACCTCCACTTTGCTCCAGTAGAAATTGATGTTGCACTGGACCTGCTCAAAATAGCTGCATGTGACGCCACCGGCATTGGTGAGAAAATCGGGAATCACAAAAATATTCTTTTCTTTCAACTGCGCATCAGCTTCCAGAGTCGTGGGGCCGTTGGCCGCTTCGAGGAGCACCTTCACAGAGGGCTTGATCTGACCGACCGTCTCGGCATTGACCTGATTTTCCAGAGCAGCGGGAATGAGAATATCCACTTCCTCTTCTATCCAGGCATTTCCGGGAAGCACTTCATAGCCGGCCGCCTGTGCTTTCGCCTTGTCGATGCCGCCATAGCGGTTGGTGATGGAGAGCAGAAATTCCAGATCGATACCTTCTTCTTTTTTGTAGCTGTAGGCCACTTTATCCGCCTGGTCCCAACAGGCAACGCAAGTGACCGTACCGCCATATTCCTGAAAGAGTCGGATGGCATATTGAGCGACATTGCCGAAGCCCTGTACAGAAGCCTTGCATTTGGTGATATCGAGATTCAGTGTCTTCAGTGCTTCGCGCAGTACATAAATCACGCCGAAACCCGTCGCTTCCGTACGACCCAGCGAACCGCCCATGCCCAGAGGCTTGCCCGTAATGAAGCCGGGGTATTTCTCGCCGCGGAGCGTTTCGTATTCATCAAGCATCCACAGCATATGCTGACTTGAAGTCATCACATCAGGGGCGGGCACATCAGTGAGGGGCCCCAGATTTTTCCAAACCTGACGAATCCAGCCCCGGCAGATGTTTTCCTGCTCGCGCTGGGAGAGATGATGAGGATCACAGACAACGCCGCCTTTACCGCCGCCCAGAGGAATGTCCACAACGGCGCATTTCCAGGTCATCCACATGGAAAGAGCACGCACTGTATTGTCTGTTTCCTGAGGATGAAAGCGGATGCCGCCCTTGTTGGGGCCGCGCGCATCATTGTGTTGTACCCGGGAGCCGCGGAATACTCTGGTGGAACCGTCATCCATCTTCACCGGAATACTGAAATAGTATTCGCGCATCGGCTGGCGAAGAAATTCGCGGGTCGCTTCGTCCAGACCCAGTTTTTCGGCCACGGCATCAAACTGCTTTTGGGCCAGTTCAAAGGCGTTGAAGGATTGGTCTCCCATCGTACGGTTCCTTATCGGGCTTATGTTTTTCTATGCTCCCAGGTTAGGGGAACAACGGCGTGAAGATCACCATGAAAGGGGGGACAGGAAGGCTGCCCGGATAAAAATATCCGGCAACTGCTCTGCTTCATTGCTGATGTGTGCGCATCCATCGGAGAGCCCTGGTTGCGTTTCATGACAGGAGTATTTTATTCCAAGTGGCACAGCCTCGGCAAATTTTATTCAGAATAAGCCTGTTTTCTTTGTTTTTCAGACTGAAAAGGCATTTTTGGCATACCGATCCCACATAATTACTGTACCATATTTTGAAGGAAAAAGGCAGATATTGAAAAAGTGTCTGTGGAAGGTTGTCGGGAGTGGACCAAGTGGACAGAGTGGACCAAGTGGACTCTATCCAAGTCTTGGAATCACACTCAAGGTTAATCCCCGCCATTATTGATCTGATCGATTCGTCCGAATGACCAGAGACGGCAGGCGGGTTGAATTCTTTTCTGTCTTTAAGTAATACCCTTGAGGTTGAACAAGTCAGGCACTGGCTTTGATGGAAAACTCGGGCATCTCGTCGTACAATTTTCCATCCAGAAGACGGCCTGTTTTCTTTTTGTTTACGCCACCCCACTGTTTGAAGAAAAAAGGCACTTTTTGATCTTTGCATTGATTTCGGATGTCGGTCACCCATTCGGGCTTGACAGGACGGGCTTTGGGACCTGATTCACCACCTGCTATAACCCAATCAATACCTTGTAAGGAGACATTGCCAACAGGTCCTAATAAAGGCTCGAAAGAAATAAATTTGAGGTGACTTTCAGTTTTCTGTAAATCGTTGACTCGATATAAAGTATCACTGTTCTCAACGGATACGCCCATCCAGATATTCGGTGCCCAGGACAAATGCGGATCCAGTTCCAGAAGACGTTTGGAGCGTTTGGTGAGAATCTGAAACTGGTGCCAGTTTGCTTTGTGCATTGTCTCAAAAACTTTTGTTATAAAAGATAGAGGGACACGACTGTGAAAGAGGTCACTCATTGAATTAACAAAAATCAGTCGGGGCTTTTTCCAAGTAAGAGGATGTAAAAGCATCTCTTCATGAGCGGCCACTTCAAAACCGTTTTTATAGTTGGGCTGTCCCATCGCCTGAAGACGTTTTGCCATGCGTTCGGCGTAGCAGTTCTTGCAGCCTGTACTGATTTTAGTGCAGCCGGTTACAGGGTTCCAAGTGGATTCAGTCCATTCTATGCGACTAGTTGACATCGTAATTTACTTTCAAAGTGAATTGGACTTTCGGTTCCTTTTTACCGTATTTTTTCCAACTGAGATAGAAAGCACCTTTGCGTGCGGGCTCCTTAGTATCAAGTTTTTCAACCAAGAGGCTGCCATCGTCCTGTATTGATTTTAACACAGAAGCGGCATGCTTGGAAGGTAAGAAACCTTGTTTTAAAGTAAACTCGCTTACTTCCAGATTATTCCGGCTCTTTTCCTTTAAAAAACTTATGAGATCCTTTTTAAATCGATGTTCTTTTTTGGGAGTACTATCTTCAGAGAACAATGGCATTTGTCCTGCAAAGGTGATGTCTTCATCAATATTATAGTTGGCTTCGCCGGTTACCTGATCGGCATCCCAACAAACACTCAAAAATTTTTCCAAGCCAAGCAGTTTGCTTGTGCCAAAGACCAAACCATAGATATTTTTTGATGTGTCTTTTTTAATTGAAAACGGAGCAAGATGATATACCTTATCAGGTGCTACAAGTTTCTGATAAAAATTCTGACAGATAAAGCGATGAATTTGGCTGATAGGAACTTCTTTTATTTTCTCTGGATCAATAGGAATATATTTTTGTATAGCTTCTAATTTTATAAATCTCTTGACAGTGTTGGAAGATAGAAAGAACAAGATGTCTGTGGTATCACAGTTTACTAAAGCTTTGAATAAATCCTGTCTCATTTCTTTTATGCCAAACTGATCGATAAAAATAAGATTGGCCGAACGTTTTGCGCTGATTGACCTTATATTTGCTTCAAGGCATGTTTTAAAATCCTGACTGGTATAATTGACTTGAACTTGATTTTGAAACAAGGGCTCATCGTCTCTCTTGTCTATGAGTTTTTTAAGCTTTTCTATTTTCTTCTCATCAACATCATTGAAGTGTAGAAAAATGTTTACGTTAGTAACCCTGGTTATTTTGGGAGTGGCAAAATACTCTCTGACAGAATCGAGAATGATAAGAGGTGATCCTTTGCGTCCAGCGGAGTCTTCTCCTTCTCCAGCAAAAAAATCATAAATATGTATTTCAGGATATGAGGATTTGGAAAGAAAGACAGGAAGCCATTCTTTTAAATATCCTTGTAAAATTTCGAGTTTAAGTTGTGTGGCCAGATCAAACGGTTGTTCATGAAACCCTTGCTTCGACATTCTTCTTCCCGTTAAACATCATAGAACTAAAAATCGTGTTAAGACATTTGTGATTTCACCAGATCTACTTCACCATAAACGGTCTTGAAAAGCACGGCCCGTTCCTCAGCCAGTGCAAAGGGGTCATCAGCGTCCAGATCCCGGGTATTGCTGAGATGGCCGCGCTGCATGGCAAAGAGGAGGGTGTCCGTGGCTTTGGCATCATAACCACTGAGGAGAGCACAGCGCTCAGCCAGTCGGAGGATGGAGAAGCATATCAAAGCTTCTTTCAACCCCAGATAACGGCACTCTCGGATGAGTGCAATACAGCGTGTGGCATATTCGTGCAGGTAGTCTGCACGTTCTTCCAGAAGAAGTTGTTGAGCCTTTTCTTCTCTCCGGGCCATCAGTTTCAGGGTGGTTTCCATCTTCTGCGCCAGATAACGCTCCGATTTTCTTGCACTCGCACGGGTTGTCAGGATGCGAAGAAATCCCAAAGGGGCAGGAGCACTCGAATTCTGTTCTCCACCGCCCGGATAGAGGGACTGACACTGGGCATCTTCGATTCCGGGAGCCATCAATTCAATGCCTGCAGAAAAAGCGCTGCTGTACTGGCAGCGAGGTGCCGTTCCCAGAGTCATGTTTTGCAGATGAAAGTTTTCGCCCAGACTGAGTAATTGCTTTTCAACGCTGTCCTCATCCATCCAGCTGGCCATGAGCGTGTCTGCAGGCATGTCCAGCAGTGCAGTCAGTTGCAGACCATTACCGCAGTGCTTCAGGGAAGGGCTGAGATACCCCCAGTTTTTGTGGAAGGCGAAACCGAGTCGGGTGTGCAGGGTATTGGCCAGTTCTCTGGCTGCTTCCCAGGCCGCCAATACGCTTCCTTCGGGAGAAAAAGCGCGAATCTGCAAGTGATTCTCCAGATTCACGGTGACAGCGAAGCCATGATCCCGGGAGAGAAAAAGGCCACTGGAAGAATCTTCCGGATCGAGTTTATAACTGGTCAAAAAGCGTTCAGCCAGCATCTGAATCCCGGTTTCTCCCAGTTCAGTGGCTTCATAAAATTCAGCCTGTGCGAAATCAGGATGTTTTTTCAAGGCCTGCACAATCCGTTGTCGGACCGCCGCTCTTTCTTCCTCACTGGCGCGGTGGTGAAATGGGAAGTCGGTAAGATTGCGTGTCAGGGAGATAAAGCCCAGCAGCGTATTTTTCGCAGGATCTGTCTGGTTTTCACTCCATTTCGGCCAGTGTCGCATCAAGTCTTCAAGGCTCATGGTTCAGTCCCGGAGGGTGTTGTGCTCAGATCATTCTCCAGTTTTGCGATCTCGTCGCGGAGTCTTGCCGCTTCCTCATACTCTTCTCTGGCCAGCACGACCCGGAGTTGCTCCCGTTTTTGGCGTACTGTCAGCCGCAGCTGTTTGTGAATATCTTCGCCTTCGGGGAATTCGCCCTCGTATGGGGAGTATCCTTGCTGAGGCATGAGTGCTTCCCGGGCCTCTTGCAATTCCCGTCGAAAAAGGGAGAAACAGTCAGGACACCCAAGCAACCCTGACTCCGCCTGATGCCAGGTGGTGTTGCAATTGTGGCATTTCTCCGGCCTCCCCGGATAGCGTTTCTTTTTAGTTGCAGTCGGGGTACCGCCAGAGGAGTCTGAGGACCTTCTTCCGGGCTTGGCCGCAGTTGATGACTCTGTACCGGAAAATTCAGGAGCCCGCGACAGATAAAGGGCGAGACAGTCCTCACATAAGGAAAGACGATAACGCTTTCCTTCCTTCACTTCCGCATAGGTTTTCAGTGTTTTTTCTTTTTTACAGTGATCGCAACGCATGATGATGCTCCTATGGCAAGTATACCATGCTTGGAAAAGAGACTCCAGTTGACGGGGTTACCCTCGGTAGGGGCGAAAAATCTTTCGCCCGTTTTTGTCTTTATGTTTTCGGGCGAAAAATCTTTCGCCCGTTTTTATCTTTATGTTTTCGGGCGAAAGATTTTTCGCCCCTACCGAGGGTAAGTCTCAGCCATTCCGTCCACGACCTCCACGCTGTCCCCCTCGCATAAAACGCCTGTCTTTTTTGTTCTCATGACATAAAGGAAAGGACATCATTTTCTTTGCTCGCATGCTCTTTTCTTTTGGGGCGGATTCCTCTGCTGTGATACACTACAGCGGAATCGGAAGGGGATATTTCAATGAGTGAAAGTGCCATGGCTGATTACAATAACAAAGAGACCAGGTTTATTTTATCGATGCTCCGTGAGGCTTCGGCTCTGGCTATGACGGTACAGAACCAATCAGCCTTGTTTACTGTGGAAAAAAGCGATCTGTCGCCGGTGACTGTGGCTGATTTTGCCATTCAAGCTCTGGTATCCCATCGGCTTTTCAGTCGTTTTCCCGATGCGATTCTCGTGGCGGAGGAAGATTCCGCTTCCCTTCGCAGGTCTGAGGGCCGGGAGATGCTGGAAGTGATCACTTCTTTTGTAGCCCGCTTCATCCCTGAGGCTTCGGAAGAGGCGGTGTGTGATTGGATCGACCGTGGTGCCGCTGCAGACGGTGGCGAATCTTTCTGGACACTGGATCCCATTGATGGAACCAAGGGTTATCGACGGGGCGGACAATATGCCGTAGCTCTGGCCGAGGTGAAGGGTTCTCAGGTAATGCGCGGCGCTCTGGCTTGTCCGGCTTTGAGCGCAAAAGAAATACCGGGATTGAATGACACAGGGCTTCTGGTTTTTGCGATGCGTGGTGAAGGATCGTGGATGCAGCCTCTGTCGGTGATGGATCCGGGGCTGGCGACGCCCCTGCAAGTCAATCAATGTGCCGAAGCCTCACAGGCCCGTATGCTCCGTTCTTTTGAAGCGGCTCATACGGATACGGAAGCGCTGGAACGGCTGGCAGAAGCTTTGCAGCTTGATCCCGGTGCCAATGTATTGATGGACAGCCAGGCGAAATTTGCCGTTCTCGCATCGGGCGGAGCGGAATTTATCTTCCGGCTTCTTTCTCCTGACCGTCCGGGTTACAAAGAGTGTATCTGGGACCAGGCGGCCGGTTCTCTGGTTGTGGAAGAGGCTGGCGGCCGGGTAACGGATCTTGAGGGTCAGAGTCTGGATTTTTCACAGGGACGGCGACTCAAAAACAATACGGGCGTTCTGGCGACAAACGGTGTTCTCCATGATGTCGCTCTGGATGCTTTGAAAACGATAATCTCTTCATAGTTGTTTCACATTTAAAAGTATGGATGACATGGCCATGGGTATCGTACGCAAACCCAAACTGACTGAAATCGCTGATATGAAAGCGCTCCTGGACGAAGCCGCCACAGCCCGGCAGGTTTTGCCCCGGGAGATGGCTGAGATGCTGGAGAATGCCCGCGATTTTTTTGTGTATGTGGATGAAGAAGGCGTGGGCGGCCTGGCGGCCTTGCATATTGATCTGGTGGATCTCGCCGAGGTGCGTTCTCTGGTCGTTCGTGACAATCTGCGTGGCAAAGGGATCGGCAGTCTCCTTGTCGAAGCGGCTGTGGAAGAAGCGCGTCATCTTCAGATTGCCCGGGTCTATGCTTTTACCCGTCAGCCTGAGTTTTTCAAACGCCTCGGCTTTCAGGTCGTGGACCGTTCTGAACTGCCCTATAAAGCCTTGAAAGACTGTCAACGCTGTCCCTTCTTCGCGCAATGTGATGAAACAGCGCTGGTACGGCCCGTGCCTCCTGCAGCGATGGACGGCGTTGCCTGAATCTTTTTCCCGCCTCGGACAGTCAGACTGGATAAAGCCATTTTACCCAGGGAGTTTGCCATGTCTTCTATTTCTTTCCTCCGTTTCTGTTCCATCACAGTGCTGGGCTTTCTCTTGCTGCATGGTGCAGCCGCCGCTTTCGAAATCGTCATGCCCACCACGAAGCCGTCCCGTCTGTTCATGAGCGACGAGGAAATAACGAGGCTGCGGCAACGCGCTCAGGATCCGCAATGGGAAAAGCACTGCGCGGATCTCTTGCGTGATGCTGAGAAGTGCATGGAAAATATCCGCGAGATTCCTCATCAGGGCGGACAATGGACTCACTGGTACAGCTGCCCCGAAGATGGCGGAAAACTCACTGCTGAATCGCCCACAGCCCACCGCTGCGCCCACTGTGACGAAGTCTATTCAGGCTACCCCTATGACGATGCTTATATCACCTTGGTGCATAACCGCATCATCAACGAACTTAAAACCATCGCCACGGCCTATGCCCTGGATCCGCGCAGTGCTTGGGCGGAGCATATCCGCGCGACCCTGTTGGAATATGCCTCCTTCTATGAAAGCCTTCCTTATCATGATTTCAAGAATGGCGACGCACTCTCAGGGGGACGGCTTTATGCCCAGACTCTCGATGAATCGGTGAGTCTCTGTCATCTCTGTTTCGCCTATGATCTGGTCTATGGCGATCCCTGCTTTTCCGAAGAGGATCACGAGCAGATCAAAGACAAACTGTTGTTGCCCATGTGCGAAACCATTCAACGCTATGACATGCGTATTTCCAACTGGCAGACCTGGCATAATGCCGGCGTAGTCTGTGCCGGACTTCTTGCAGGCGATCGTGAGCTGGTGGATTGGGCCATCAACGGCAAATCGGGATTCATGTTTCAGCTGGACCGCTCCATTCTTTCCGGAGGCATGTGGTACGAAGGCGCACCGTCCTATCACTGGTATTCTTTTCATGCTCTCTTCTATATGCTTGAGGCGACGGACAGAGTGGGGATGAAGCTCTGGGATCAGCCGCAGATGAAAGCCATGCTTGACGGGCCTTTACGCCAGATCTATCCCGACCTGACTTTCCCGGCCATTCACGACAGCATACGCTCTTCCATTCTGGCTGACAGGGGCTTCTATGAGATGGGCTACAGCCGCTTCAAAGAGGAAGCCTATCTACCCTTGCTTGACAAGCGTGACAACAGATATGCCTTGTTGTATGGTGTGGACAGCCTGCCTGAAGGGGATCACGTATTGACACTCAAATCCTCCAATGATGAAGAGGAAGCGCTGGCCATTCTCCGGAGTGGCGACGGCAAGACCGCTGTTTTTCTGGATTATACGCGGGCGCGGATCGGACACATGCACCCGGCAACGGTCAATCTCCTCATCTATGCCCACGGAAATGAACGCACCGTCGACGCCGGACGCCTTCCCTATGGCAATCCTCTCCACAACGGCTGGTGCCGCCAGACGATTTCACATAATACGGTGGTGGTCAACGAAAGCAGCCACAGACGCATTGAATCGGAATGTGTGTTCTTTGAAAGCAATGATCTGTGGAGTGCCGCCCGGGTGAAAGTAAAGCTGGAAGGGGGTAAACACAGACTGGATCGGAGTATCGTACTATTGAAAGATCTGGTTATCGATGTTTTCCGGGCCAGTTCCCGTGAAGAAGCCGTCTTTGACCAGCCTCTGCACCTCCGTGGAGAATGGTCGCAAGTGCCACCATTGAAAGAAGAAGTGATCACCTTTGATGCTGCGGGCTATAAAGAACTGCGGGACATGCGTGAAGTGAAAGAGCCGCAGCGATGGTATACCCTCATCACAGGAGACACAAGCCGTATTGAAGTGCAGGTATTGGATCAGGCGCGGCAATATGTCGGCCGGAGTCCCGGCTATGAATACAATGAGAACCTGCCCTTTCTCATGCGGCGACTCGAGGGCGAAGAAGCCCTCTTCGTGACGGCTTATCATCTGCTGGAAGGGGAGACGCTTCCCGACACGCTGCGCTGCGATATCAGCCCGGCCGGTGAGGTGACCATCACTTGCCGGGACCAGACCATTTCCCTGAGCGAAGAGAGTCTTTCCATCGTTCCCTGATGCTCTTTATGAGCTGTGTGGCCGGGCTGTGCTCAGCCGGGGCTTGGTGCTATAATGCGGAAGAACTCCAACAAAAGGAACTTCCTCATGAAATCAGTGCGCCTTTGTCCCGTCCTTCTGTGTGCTTTCACTTTTGTCTTACTCGCCGAAAATTTGCAGGCTTCCGAGCCTCAGGAACTGTGGTCTTTCAATACGGGTGCCAAGATTTATGCGCCGCCATTGGTCACTGATCTTGATGGCGATGGTTATCCGGAAATAATTGTTCCCGCTTCCAGATCCCAGCGGCTCCTCTGTCTGAATGGTGTCGGAGAAGTGAAATGGGAGTTTGCGCTGGACGATGAGAATGCTGACGGATTTCATGCCGCTGTATCGGCTGTCGATTACGATGGTGACGGAGAGAAGGAAATCTTTTTTCTGACCCGAGGCGGTACGGCGGGCTGTCTCGATGCAGAAGGGCTGCTTATCTGGCGTGTTTATCTTGACGACGAAATGGACTATACGGGGCCTGTTCTGGCGGATATCAACGGCGATGGCCGTGTGGAGCTTCTTTTCGGCTCTGAAAGCGGCACCCTCTATTGTCTGAGCGACACGGGCGAAATTCTCTGGCGTCATCAGCGACGTGGTGGCATTCGGGGCATCCCCGCGGTGACAGCTCTTCAACCTGATGGTGCCCTGCGACTCGTGGCTGTATGGAGCGGTGGCGAAGAAGCCTGCTATGACGGCGATGGGAATGTTCTCTGGGAGTTTGATGAGCCTCTGCCGGCGGGAGAGCGGCGCTCCGGCGTGGCCATTGGTGATCTGGAAGGTCAAGGAACGATGACGGTCATCACGGCAACGGAAGACTATCAGATGATCGCCCGTTCAGCGGAAACAGGGGAAGAGTGCTGGCGTTTCAAGGGGAAGGGCCGTATCGATCAGACCTGCAGTTTCGCTCTCGTTGATTTTGACGGAAGCGGTCAGCTTGATGTTGTGGGAGGTGACTCTTCGGGCTGTGTATACCGCATTCGCAACGGTGAAGCGCTCTGGGCCACGGAAACAGGGGGCGGCATTGTGCAAGGCCCGGCCGTGGGCGATCTGGACGGCGACGGGATACAGAAAGTACTGGTCTGTTCCCGCTCCAGCCGTTTGCTCTGTCTTCATGGCGAAAGCGGGGAGATCCTCTGGGATTTTGAGACTCCGGCCGCTCCCTTGACAACACCCGTTGTGGCTGATGTGACGGGGGACGGGCGACTCGAAATTCTCTTCACCTCCAAAGACAACTATCTGTACTGTTTGCGTGTAAAAGGATCGGGTAAAGGTGGGACTTGCCCCTGGCCCATGATTCAGAAAGATGCGCAGCTGAGCGGCAATGCCCGGGGTGATGCCTTGTTCACACCCTCGCCAGCCACGGACCGTCCCGACAATTTCCCGGCGCCCATCTCTGCACCGGAAGAGGTGGAGCTGCATTCCGGAGAGAATGTCATTGCCTTTGAATTTACCAACGACAGTTACCGCAGCCGCCATCTGGAAGTGCGTGTGGATATTGTTTCGCCCGAAGGAGAGACAAGCACCCGCCTCTATTCGGCTTTTCTCCCGCCTTATGCTCAGGAACAGCGGAGGCTCCGCTTTGATGCGCTCCAGAGCGGACGCTACGGGATCAAGTGGGGTCTGAGCGATTTGGGAACAGGTGAGCGGCTTGTAACGATGGCGCGTCTCTTCAGTTTTTCCGCACTTCAGGAAGAGGAATTGCGTCTCCAATCCCTGCAGGAAGAAGGGGAACGGCGTTTGAGCGGTCTTCAGGACAGGGCTCTGCAGGAACGGGCACAGGCTGCTTTCAGCAATGCTCTGGCGGAAGCGAGAGAGGCATGCAGTATGGCCCGGGACGGGGACCGGGTAATCCCGGAAAAACTGCCGAAAGCACACAGTTCGCTGGACGCGCTGGAACAGGCCGTAGCGCCTTTGCGTGTTGTGCCTCCCGGAACGGAGAATCTGGTTTTCGGCGTGGCGTCGACTTCTTCCCTCATCAAAGTCTTTCCTGATGCAGCCTTCCCGCCTTTGTCTGAAGAAGGAGAAGTCCCTGCGGAAATGAGCATCTGTCTGGCCAAAAATGAATATGAGTCCGCCCAGCTGGTGGTGGTTCCCCTGTGGTCTGATGTGCATGAACTGACGATAGAAGCTGACAGGCTTGTGCATTCCGATGGTGCCGGAAGCATCGATGCCTCACAGATTACGCTGTATCAGATCGGCTATGTGGAGATCGGTCTTCCTGAATACAGCTTTGCCGTGGAGCGTGTGGGTCTCTATCCCGATCTGCTGCAGCCTTTTGAACCCATGAGCATTCCCGCTTCGCAGCATGCCCAGCCCTTCCAGCTGACTGTGAAGACCCTCCCGGATACGGCGCCGGGCCTCTATGAAGGCAAGATTACGGTGAGGGCACAGGGTGCCGCAGCTGTAGAGATGGCTTTGAAAGTTTGGGTCTGGGATTTTGCTCTGCCCGAGCGGAACAGCCTCATCACCTCCTTCTGGATGAACGAGAATTATATCCGTCAATTCTACAAGTATGAAGAGCGCTTGCCGGAAGAGATCCGCCGTGCTTATTATGATCTTCACCTGAAATACCGGGTAGGCCCCATCAAAACCCTGCCTCTGGAAGGCGGTGAGCTCCTGGACGATATGGAATATGTGCTGGACCGGGGTCAGGATGCTTTCTTTGTTTCCCTGCCCGTGTTGAAAACAGAAGAACAGCGGGCTGAATTTCAGGAAAAGCTTCTCCGTACTCGTGATCTGGTTCAGGAAAAAGGCTGGGAGGATAAGGCACTTTTTTATACCTATGACGAAGTGGCTGTCATGGCGCGCCATCTCATTCCGGAAGTCGTATCTGTCAATGAGTGGGCTCGGAATCTGGTGCCCCAATGGCCTCTGCTGCAGACCAGTGCTCCCGAGCAATCGCTCACCGGTGCAGTCGATATCTGGTGTCCCACCATTGACACATTCAATCCCGCCTATCTGAAGCAGCGCATGGATGCCGGCGATCGCCTCTGGATGTATACCGTCTGGGAACGGCCGGGCATCATGATCGAATTTCCCAATACGGATTACCGCATCATGTTCTGGCAATGCTGGAAATATGGAGCTGAAGGCTTCTTGTATTGGGGCACTACCCATTGGGATTACAATGTCCGTGGCGAAGAACGCTGGCCTGATGTCCCCTGGATCACGTACAACAGCCAACCCGGACACAACGGCTGCGGTTATCTGCTTTATCCCGGTCCGGAGGGCAGGCCACTGGCATCGATCCGGCTGGCGCTGGTCCGTGACGGCATAGAAGATTATGAATATCTGCATCTCTTGAAGAGCCGCTATGAAGAGAAGAAAAGCAGGCTGACTTCCGCTGAACGTGTGGAAGTGGAAGCCCTCCTTCGTGTGGATCCCGCCGTGGTACAGGATCACAAACACTATACGGAGGATCCGAAAAGACTCATGCAGGCTCGTGAAAAACTGGCCATGTGGATCGAAAGACTGGGCCGATAAAGCATCGGAAGTTTGGGAGGAAATGAAACAATGAGATCAGTGGAAATGATCAGGAAATATGCCAGGCTCAGTCATGTGCTTGCAGCCATTTTTCTGGTCGCAAACCTTCACTTTCTCTTTCTATCCAAAGTGCTGAGCGTCGGTCTGGCTTTGATAGCCCTGGCTGCAAGCCCCCGATTGTTGACCGCCTTTGTTTTTTCTTTTTCCTTGTGGATGGGGTTAAACAACATATCTTTTTTCGGTGATCAGTTTTCCAACGAATGGTTCGGAGTGCTGAGTTTTCTTGTCTGTATCATCCTCTTCAAATTCAAGAAAGAAGGGCTTGGCGGTCTCATCGGAAACAAACTGATTCCTCAAGAGAGCAGGGCTTTCTCACTCCTCACCGTATCGCTCGTTTTACTGTCCTTCTTACTGATTGTTTTATCTTTATTCAGAGGTTTTCCTTCAGGTTGCTTTCTTTGGGGGCTCCTGGCTGCTTTTTTCGCTCGTGAACTCTTCAAGAAGAAGCCCTTATGGCGGCTGGGAGAGGCGCTGGGTTTTCTGGTGATGGCTGTGCTCTTGCTTCTCACGACACTTCTTCTTACAGAAGCTGGCGGACGCATACTTTTTCCGGATTATTACTGGTACAGAGAGCTTTACTATGAAGCTGATGAGGAATTGATTTTCACCTTTATTCCGGGCCGGACAGGTGTCGAATCCATTATCGACAATGACAATAACAAAAAAACAATAGAGATGAAGATATCGGAACAGGGACTGCGTGATCGTTTTCATCCGCCCCGGGTGGGAAATGAATACCGCATTCTTCTTGCTGGAGATTCCTACACTCTGGGCATGGGACTCCATCAGGAAGAGACCATTGCCAGCCAGTTGGAAAAATTACTCAATGACTGGAGCTTTTCCCGCTCTTTCCGGGTCATGAATGCCGGGGTAGGTGGCTATGCGCCGTGGCAGGAACGCATATTTCTGGAGCGTCGGGGTTATCCTCTTGATCCTGATCTGGTGATACTGCAACTATTTCCGGCCAACGACGTTGCCGGCTCTTACAACCAGACCAGGAAATATCTTCAGGCTGTGGACTACCGTTGGGAGGATCGGGTCACCAGCTTCCGGGAGAAGCGCCCTCCCTTTTTACTGGAACGATGGGCAAAAGGTCATTCCCTCATTTATCAGATGCTCTCCGACCGCCGGGATATGTCACTTTCTTTGCAAAGAGTCTGGGAAGCCTGTCGACTTCTTCCTCAATATGGCCCGGTCAACTATCCGCCAATATCTGACAGACCTGCTTATCAGGAAGTGTGCCTTGTGGATTGGTATCCGGAACTGCATGAGGCCTGGGCGTTGTATGCCGGAGCCATTCACGGCATAAGAGATGATTGTCGGGCAAGAAACATCAAACTCGCTGCCTGGGCCCATGGTGAGGCTATATCGCTTCAGCCTGATTTCTGGGAGGGGTTGAACGGTCAGTTTCCGGGAACGACCTATGAAATGAACAAGGATCTCCGTCTTACCAGAGAGGTTTTGGAAGAACTGGGCATTCCCTGCATTGATGTTCTCACAGCCTTGGAGCGGGCGGAATCCCCGGAAGATCTTTATTATATCTATGATGGCCATTTCTCTGTAGAAGGCGCACGCCTCATTGCCCAAACGCTGGCTGTCTATATACTCAAGCAGCTGGCGTTTCTTTGAGCCGGGTTATGGAAACTGCTGATCGCTTTTCTCAACCCTTTTCCTCGCCTTCAATCTCGGCTTCTCCTTCTCCCTCACCGGGCCCAGCTTCATCAGCAGGTGTGTCTTCGGCTATGGCGAAGAGAAAGGCTCTGGGATCCAGGCTGTCGTAGCCGGAGAGTGCTCCCCAGTGAAAGGCATAGATACCCGGCTCCAGGTTTTCACCGGGATGCAGTTCCACCAGCAGCCCTTCATCTTTGTCCAGAATCCGGGAAATAAGCGGTACGGACTGATCAGCAACGAGAATACTGTCCTGATTGGCGGCCTCTGTTTTGTCTGTTTTTTCTTTCACAGCCTCTCCCTGTTTCAAAGCGATGCGGCGCAGTCTATGGAGCACGGCATTATAGGGCTGTACTTTATGGGCGAGAAAAACCAAGGCCTCTGATTCGCCGTTTTGTTCCGGATCTGTCCGGGGCAATGTCAATCCCGGCTCCACAGGCGTTCCGAAAACGGGCTCGCCGCTGGCTGTCGTATAACGGTTGATCCGGGGATGTTCCAGAGCCTGATAGCGGAACTCTTTCTGATAAAACACCCCTTCTTCAGCAGGGAGAGGCATCAATTTTACGGGAGGCACTTCATTCACACCGAAAAGAAGCGAATCCATTTCAATGCGTGCCGAAGTGTAACCTGTTTTATAAAAGTACAGGGTGGCGCTCCCTCTGTCGGCACGGAGCGAATAGCGTCCCGTGGCATTGGAGAGATCTTCCTGTTCCTGTTCCTGTCCTTCCAGAATAACAGTCACCCCCGGAAGAGCTTCATCGGCAACATCAAAGACCAGGCCGCGGATAACAGCGTTCTGAGTGCAGCCGGAAAAGATCAGGAGGGCTGTACACATGGAGAAAAGCAGCAGAACCCTGGTGTTTCTTGCAGAAAAAGAAAGATAGCTCACCGATGACAATCCTTAAAAGTTGAACTTACCCATGTACTGTCCGTTGCGCAGGGCACTTTCCAGAGCATCGCCTTCGCTTTCGTCCTGTTCCACAATATAAAAACGGATACCGGCTTGTTTCACTTCCGGCAGGAAATGGCGCCACGGAATGATACCCTTGCCCAGTTCCGTGAACACAACCGTCTTTCCGTCAGCGTCCAGGCGGTAATCTTTGATATGTACCAGCGGGATACGCCCCTGATATTGTACCAGCAGCTCGGAGAGATCGGCTCCTGCAGCGGCGGCCCAGCCCAAATCCAGTTCCAGATGCAGGTGATCGGGATGGGCTGTCTTCATGATCAGATCCAGAATGCGGTCCGTGCCGAAGCGGGCGAACTCATGAGCATGGTTATGGTAGCACAAGCGATGCCCTTCGTTGAGAAACTGTTCCCCCAGCTTGTCCAGGAGGAGTGCCGCATCGATCCAACTGGGACGGTCAGGGCATTGCTCTTCACCCAGCCAGGGGACGACAATAAAGGGCGTGCGCAGAGTCTGAGCCTGACGGAGCACCTTTTCCGGCTGTGAAGCCAGTTCTTCAATACTCACGTGCATGCTGATGGCTGTGAGGGCTGCCTGGTCGAGATAACTTTTGAATTCGGCCGCTGACTTGCCATAGAGTCCCGCAAGTTCCACCCATTTATAGCCGACTCTGCTGAGAGGAGCCAGAGCCTGCTGGAGGTTTTTCATGCAGTGATCGCGAATGGAATAAAGCTGCAAGGCGTAGGGATAGTGACTCATAGGATTCTCCTGCTTTTCGTACAGAGGCACGACATTATCTTATTATATCCCCGGTTGAACTCCTGATGGAAAAAAACGTACCATCAGAGAGTAAACCGGGAGATGAATCATGGTTGAAAAACTTGTAATACGGCTGGTCGTGCCGCTGCTGATACTGTCAACAGCAGTCGGTGCCCAGTCCCTTCGCATTGAGATGAAAAAAGACCGGGCTGAAGTATACCTGGAAGAACAGCTTGTTACAGCCTATTGTGTGAACAAAAAACAGAAGTACCCTTATTTCTACCCTGTCAACGGCCCGGCGAGTCATGAGGGCCTCACCACGGCGGGAACAGAGCCTTATCCCCATCACCATTCACTTTTTTTCGGCTGCGATCGGGTCAATGGCGGTAATTACTGGCAGGACACATTGCGCGCCGGACAGATTATTTCCCTGTCATTGCAGGTGGAACAGGGGGAAGGGGAGGTCGTGACGCTTCATAACGAATGCGAATGGCGTCAACCCGGCAAAGAGCCTGTTCTCCGTGACTTTCGCCGTATTTCTTTCTCGGCTCCTTCAACAGCTTTGCGGATCATCGATTTTGATATACGACTGCTTTCCCTGACGGATCTGCATATTGAGAAAACCAATCACAGCCTTTTTGCAGCCAGAATGTGCCCTGCTCTCAGTGTGGATGAGGGTGGAACACTGATCAATGCTTCCGGTGATCAGGGCGAAAAAGGAAGCTTCGGGGTGCCCTCGCCCTGGTGTGACTACAGTGGCAAACGAGGTGAGCGGGTGGAAGGACTGGCTATTTTTCAGCATCCTGACAACCCTCTTTATCCTGCTCCCTGGTTTACACGGGACTACGGTTTCTTTTCACCCACACCCCTTTACTGGCCTCCTTCTGACGATGGTCTTCGGCTGAAGGAAGGAGAAGAAGTCCGTCTCCGTTATCGGGTAGTGATTCACGAGGGAACAGCGGAAGAAGCGGGGATTGCCGCGCTCTTTGAAGGCTATGCCCATAGTGATGGGAATAAGGTCGAATAAGGAAACAACAAAGGAAAGTCCATGATTGAGAAAGACAGGAAGAAGGCCTTTTTAGATGGATTGAAGCGGGATCAGCGCGAAAGGGATGCCGGTTACCGTGCTCAGGCACTGAAGATGTTTCCCCATGTATGTGAAAAATGCGGCCGCGAGTTCTCAGGGAAAAATCTGAGGGAGCTCACGGTACATCATAAAGACGGCAATCACTTCAACAACCCTTCTGATGGAAGCAACTGGGCCATGCTCTGCCTCTATTGCCACGATGATGAACACGGCACTCTGGAGCAGCGGGGGATCATCGATGCAGCCAATCATGCCCTGACCCGGGATAAGGGTCTTGTCCATAATCCCTTTGAAAACCTGAAAAACCTTTTTCCCGCCGAAGAGAATGATGAGCAGAGCGGGGAAGAAAACCCATGAAAGAATATTCTGTGTATAAACTGACCTTGATGAGTCTTCTGATTGCCTGCTGTGCTTTTTGTTGCGAGGCTTCAACAGTAAAAAAGGCATTCTTTTTTGAAGATGAGGAAATCCCCGCTGCACCGGGGATGATGCAAAGCCTGAAAGAAAGCCTCGTCGCTGAAGGCTATACCCTCTTGCCTGTTCAGGCGGCAACACTCAGTGATGCGGGCTTTCTCACAACAGAAAAGGCGTCGCTGCTGGCCTTGCCCGATGCCTCACGTCTGCCCATGGCCGCAATCCCCGTTGTGAGTGCATTTCTGAAAGAGAGGGGAAAGCTCATTGCTCTCAATGCGCCGCTGTGGCAGGAACGGCTCGCCTCTTTTGACGGGCAATGGCTCAGTCTGGAAGAGTACCGCAATCGTCGGGCCGGCACGACTCCCTCATATTGTTTCATTGATTTTTCAAAGGAATCGCTCAGCTCCTGGAAGCGCTCCGCCTACCGGGGCGACGCCGATACACGCTATACCCTGGTTCCGGCCGAGGAACTGGGGCCGGGAAAAACAGCCTTATCCGTGTCTCTGCCTGATATGGAGAACTGGGATTCAGCCTGTCGATTTTTTGAGACTTCCCCCTTTCCTGAAGGCCATGTGATGACTCTGTTCAGCGCCAGGGGCGGCCCCCGTACCAACAGGCTGGCCGTGGAGCTCCGCGAGAAAGACGGCTCCCGCTGGCTCGCCTCAATTCCTCTGACGGAACAATGGCAGCAGTTCATGTTGCTCCCCGAAGAGTTTGAGTACTGGCAAAGTGTTCCGGGCCGGGAGCATACCCGATTGAACCCTGCTCGGGTGGATATGATCGCCTTTACTCTGGCCTACAGTCACACGGGGCATCTCCACGGCGCCCATGAATTTGCCGTGGCCGAGGTGGGCTCGGCTCCCCTCAACGAAGCCTATCAGAAGGCACGCAAAGAAATTGCTGTTCCCGCCTTCGATATTCTGTCGCCGACCTACAAGTTCTATCCCATGGACGATGTGGTGGAAGTGCTTACAGCCACGGATGGACTCTTACCGGCGGGAGAGCCCGTATCTGTGCCCCGGGCCATGCAAAGCGTGCATCCCCGTCCCGAAGCAGGCGGCTTTTCCAAGGGTCGTTCCTGGCGCTGGTTGCCTTTGCTGGAGGCAAGAGGAAGTGATGGCACTGTACGCGGCTACCCGGCCGCCATGGTCTTTCAGAGTGACGGCCCTGTCGCAGGCAGCCATTGGGCCACCTTCGCTGTTTCTGATGCAGACTGGTATGGCACGGCCCTGGCCAGAAAAATGCTCCGTGCGGCTATTCAGCGTCTTGCATCGCCGCTTTTTCTCCTTGATGGCGGTGCCGACTGCTACACCGCTTTTGAAGGGCAGACTTTACGCCTGGGCGCCACAGTGGCCAACAACGGCGAAACAGACGAAGTGGCGAAAATTGAACTCAATGTTGTGAAGGCTGATGGAAGTCTCATGTGGGAGCAGAAGCTTTCCAGCGTCATCCCGGCGGGGGAGAGTCTGCAGCTGGAAGAGTCCTGGCGCCCTGAAGCTTGCGACGGTGCCCCTTTAACCATCACGGTCCGCTTGCTGCATAAGGATGAAGTTGTTGACGAAGCGCGGCACGAACTGCATTTCTGGTATCCACCGTCCACACCCCGTTTTGTAACGGTGGAAAACAGCGATTTTTATCTGGATGGCAAACGCTGGCGTCCCCATGGGGTCAACTATATGCCTTCTTCCGGTATTGCTGTGGAGTGGCCCACCTACTTCGAGAAATGGCTGGGTGCCGACGCTTACCATCCCCGGATCATTCAGCGTGATCTGGAACGTTGTGCGGCCCTGGGCTGCAATGCCCTGAGTATTTTCATTTATCACCAGTCTCTGGAAGGTCAGAATCTGGTTGACCTGCTCCGGCGCATGGATACTCTGGGCATGAAAGCGAATCTCTCTCTGCGTCCCGGTACGCCCATGGATTTCCAGTGGGAGCTCATGAAAGAACTCATAGAAGTACACCGACTGGCGGAAAACGATACCGTCTTCGCTTATGATCTCGCCTGGGAGCCCCAGTTCAGAGCTTTTGAGCGCACGCCTTTCAATGCCGACTGGGAGGCCTGGGTCATTGAGCGCTACGGAAGCGTTGAAAATGCCGAGAAAGACTGGGGCGAAGCCTTCCTCAGAGATGAGAGCGGCGCCCCACTGAATATCACGCCTGAGATGGTTGCCCGTGAGGGTGAGGGCGCTCCGAGAATGGCGGCCTACAGACGCTTTCTCGACACGCTTCTCTATGAGAAATACAACAGAGCCCGGCGACTGGTCAAAGGGATTGATCCCAATCATCATGTCAGTTTCCGCATGAGCATGGCCGGTGATCCCACTGACTACCAGACAGAGGCGATCCTCTACGATTTCGCCTATCTCGGTGGTGCTGTCGATATTTTTGAACCTGAAGCCTATGGCCGCATCGGCGACTGGGAGAAAGTGAAACCCGGCTGGTTCACAGGGGAATATGCGCGGTGGGCGAATCCGGCTCTTCCTGTGCTCTGGGCGGAAGCGGGAGTCCATGTCTGGGACTTGAGCACCATGGAACCCAACAAAGATCTCCTGCAATTTCAGGAACAGTATTACCGTGACTTTTACCGCATGCTTATCAGCAGCCACGCCGATGGTATTTTCTGGTGGTGGTATCCCGGCGGTTTCAGGGTAGGCGAAAAAAGCGATTACGGCATTATCAATCCCGATGGAACCGACCGTCCTGTCACCCGGGTGATCCGCGAACAGGCGAAATATTTCCAGGAAGGGGCCGACCAGCCTCCTGTGGATCTGTGGCTGACCATGGACCGGGACAGACACAACAACGGTCTCACAGGGATCTACAGCGAACTGCAGGAGGCATTCTGGCAAGGACTGGAAGATGGGAAAGTGCCCGGATTGCGCACGGAAGGCACCGGCAAGAACACGCGCAACTGTCCCGCCCTGGCTGTGGGAAATACAGCTTTGACCGGCCATAATCCACCCAAATATATGGATGCCTTCTTCGATTGCGTCGCCTGGAAAACAGGCGAAGACGATTGGAAGGAAGTGGAGAAGGGCGATACCCTCGTGCTTCCCGCCCAGGGAAAGATCTCTTTGAAAATCAGTCTGACCAATCTCGGTGAGGCTACTCTGGTCCCCCCTGCAGGAGACAGGGAACAGGCGGGTGACGTCTACCTCCTTTTGAGTGGAGCCTTCTCCGAGCGCATTGCCCTGCCCGGGCCCTTGAAGCGTTTCGAAAGTCTGACAGTGGAAATTCCCCTTGATACAGGGGAGAGCATACAAAGAGCGGGAAGCCTGAAGATGCAACTGGAAGCTTCGCAGCGGAGTCCTTTCGGCTCTGTATTCACTCTCAAACTTGAAAATCACGAGATTCAGAAAGGGAAGCAATGAAACAACTGAGCCGTCGGGAAATGCTCTGCGGTCTTACCATCGGTGCGGGGCTTGCTCTCTGGCCCTCTTCCTCCCCTGCAGAGAAAGAAAGAGCGAAACCCAATATTGTTTTTATTCTGGCCGACGATCTGGGTTATGGCGGTCTGGGCTGTTATGGTCAGGAGAAAATAAAAACACCTCATATTGACCGTATGGCTCTGGAAGGCATGCGCTTCACTCAGGCCTATGCCGGGAGTACTGTCTGCGCACCGTCACGCTGTGCCCTCATGACGGGACTGCATACGGGTCATTGCCGCATACGTGGCAACCATTCCCTGACCCGGCCTGATGCGCTTTCTCTTCTTGAAGAAGACATGACCGTTGCAGAGAGTCTCCGTTCCGCCGGATATCATACCGCTCTCATCGGGAAATGGGGACTGGGCGAACCCCACACCCCCGGCGGCCCGTTGAAAAAAGGTTTTCAGGAATTTTACGGGTATACGGATCAGGGCGAGGCCCATAATTACTATCCCGAATGGCTGTGGCGCAACGATGAAAAAGAAAGTCTTCCCGGCAATGTTCTGGAAATGCCGCGTGTAGCCAAAGAAAGGGTGACTTACAGTCACGATCTTTTTACGAAAGAAGCACTGACTTTTATTGACCGGCAGAAAGATGATCCTTTCTTCCTTTACCTGGCCTATACCTTGCCTCATGCGAACAATGAAGCGAGTCGAGTTCGCGAGCATGGCATGGAAGTGCCCGAGGAAGGAATCTATGCCGATGAAGACTGGCCGCCTGCCCAGCGTGGTCACGCAGCCATGATTTCCCGACTAGATAGAGATGTGGGTGCCCTTCTGGATAGACTCAAAGAAAAAGGAATCGCTGAAAATACACTGGTCATTTTCGCCAGTGATAACGGACCCCATCGTGAAGGCGGTGCTGATCCTGATTTCTTTCAGGACAGCGGCCCCTTCCGTGGTATCAAACGTGATTTGTACGAAGGCGGTATCCGTGTGCCGGCCATCGCCTGGTGGCCCGGTGTCATTGCTCCCGGACAGGTCAGTGATCATCCCTGGGCATTCTGGGATTTCCCCGCAACGGCTGTTGAGCTCGCCAGAGCTGAGGCACCTGAAGATGACGGTATTTCCATTGTACCTACACTGAAAGGTGAGGGAGAACAGGCTGTTCATGATACCTTTTATTGGGAGTTCCATGAAGGCGGCTGCAAGCAGGCGGTCCGCTTCGGCGACTGGAAAGCGATTCAGCCCGGCCGTAAGAAAAAGATGGAGCTCTATGATCTCTCGCAGGATCCGCAGGAGCAGAATAATTGTATTGACCGGCATCCTGAAAAAGCCATGGCTGCGAAACGATTCCTGCGACAGGAACGCCGTGAGTCTGAGGATTTTCCTCTCCGTTGATCAGAGGGGACAGGCAATCTGCTGCAAGTCTTCCGATCTGGATACCGGTCTTTTTTGCGTTGTTGTGGCTGAACGCTTTGATGCAGGGGCCGGGTCGCAACAAAACGGTATGACGGCGGGGGAGTATAGGGGATAGATGATAGGGCATTCATGCCCGAGCTGACTTCGTGGTTAAAAAGTCATCTCATTTCTCGGTGGTTCTCTGTATTACTATCCTTCAACTTCCATTATTTTTTTAAAGAAGTTTATATTGCTGACTCTGAAAGTCATATATTTTCAAGATATTGTGGGATTCTTAATTCGGCAAACTGTCTTCCGACAATCACGAACCAATAATGCTTCGAGAAACCCTGAAAGACCTTGAGATTCAC
>LSQX01211830.1_pt2 | contig 28119 bp, 28 predicted proteins | sample 654561 | NCBI WGS metagenome assembly LSQX01 (sample SAMN04489861, study PRJNA283612) | anaerobic digester metagenome | isolation source: 4 biogas reactors fed with cattle manure at either 37C or 55C with and... | place: Denmark: Kongens Lyngby | collected 2014
TTCAGCATCGGCTGTGAATTCAAGCTTTCTTCATTGAAGAAGATTGGCGGCAAAGTCGTTATTATCACCCTTTTTCAAGCTTTATTGACAGCGGTTGTCGTCGCTTTGGCTGTCTTTGCTTTCTCACGCGATGTCGCCTTATCGTTAACCCTCGGTGCGATTGCGACGGCGACGGCTCCGGCCGCGACATTGATGGTCGTCCGCCAATACAAAGCCAAAGGACCGGTCGTCGATACTTTGCTTCCGGTGGTGGCTTTTGACGATGCGGTCGGCCTCATCGTCTTTTCGGTTTTACTGTCGATTTCAAAGGTTGTCGCCACGAACAGTTCTCTGACGGCGGAAGCCATTTTGCTCGCTCCGTTAGTCGAGATTTTCTTATCGCTGGCCATCGGCGCCGCACTCGGCGCTTTACTAGCTCTTGTCATGCGCTTTTTCAAATCGCGGGCCAATCGCCTGACGCTGATGATTACGACCGTTTTTCTTGGCGTAGGACTAACTAAACTCTTCGCCTTTATCGATTGGTATTCTCTCTCGTCGCTATTGCTTTGCATGATGATCGGCGCCGTCTTTGCCAATATGCGCAGCGACTCGAATTTAGTCGTCGAAGGAGTCGACCGCTGGACGCCACCTCTCTTCATGTTTTTCTTTATTTTAAGCGGCGCTGAACTCGATGTTAGGGTCATCGTCACGGTCGGATTGATCGGCGTTGTTTATATCGTAGCGCGAAGCGTTGGCAAATATTTCGGCGCCTACCTCGGCGCTTTATCGACTAAGAGTGACAAAAATGTACGCCATTATCTGGGCTTCACTCTTCTGCCTCAAGCCGGCGTGGCTATCGGTATGGCTAAAGTCGTCTCCGAAGAGATGCCATCGGATATCGGCGTTAAAATCGTTACTGTCACCCTGTGTTCAGTTTTATTCTTTGAACTCATCGGACCGATTATCACCAAACTGGCTTTGATGCGCGCTGGCGAAATCATCAAAGAGCCCAAGAAACCTAAAAAAATAACTCCCCCTCCGGCATCTTAAAAAGCGCCGTTTTAGCAAATGCGCTGTAAAGGGTTCATCTACCGGCGATTTTTTACTTCTTTAAGTATTTGTTTGAGGGTGTGATATATGCCCTCATTATCATTGTCTTTTACACTGACGCGGTGAGCGTTTTTAATGATGTCGGGACCGCCGTTTTTCATGGCGACGCTGATGCCGGAGACGGCGAACATATCAATATCGTTTTCGGCATCTCCAAAGGCGATGATGTCTTCTTTTGGAATTCCGTAGTAGTTTGCAATTTGAGTTAGAGCCGATCCTTTAGAAACCGTTTTATAAAAGATTTCAAAATAGGAAAGACCGAACCAGAAGCGGACATCAAGCTGCGGAAATTGGCCGACGATGCGACGAATCGATTGTTCATCGAGATTATCTTTATTCGTCTGCAAAATCATCGTCATCGGATTGACGTCGAGAATTTCTTCGAGGTCGCCATAATGCATGTTCATACCTTCATACCAGAAGAATTTGGCGAGGTAGAGATCCTCGCTATAAATCCAGATGTCGGTGTCGTTTTCGCACATGATGTTTTTGACGTAAGGTCTCAGTTTATTAAACAACTCTTTAACAACTTCTTTGGGAAATTCAAATTCGACGCGCGGGAAAGCGTCATCCTTAGGATGAAACACAAAGGCGCCGTTATAACAGACAAGCGGTGAATTGAGTTTTAATTCATCGTAATAGCGGTAAAGGGCCCGCGATGGGCGGCCGCTGGCCAGGACGACGAGATGGCCTCGGGCGCTGAGCTTACGTAAAAGCCGCTTCGTCCGCGGCGTGATAACTTTGTCGGTGTTAAGTAACGTGCCGTCCATATCGACGGCAATCAGGAGCGGTCTTTTATTTAACATCGAGCAAACCTATGGCGTTTTTAACTCTTTTTAAAGTAGCTTCGGCGATGATTCGCGCCCGGGAGGCGCCATCTTTCAAGACTTTTTCAATTTCATCGCCTTGAATAATTTGCTCGTATCTTTCTTTAAAAGGCGACAATTCTTCGATGACGGCGTCGGCGACTGCCTTTTTAAAATCGCCGTAGCGATAGCCGGAGAAATATTTTTCGGCTTCAGCGATGGAAATATCCTTTGTGGCCGCATAAATCGTCAAAAGATTGGAGATGCCGGGTTTATTATCGAGATCATAGATGACCTCACTTCCGGAATCGGTTACGGAAGCCATGATTTTTTTGCGAATCGTCGCCAGATCGTCTTTTAAGAAAATGTCACCTTTTGAATCTGATTTTGACATCTTGCGCATCGGATCGCTGAGCGACATGATGCGAGCTCCGACTTTGTTGACTTGCGCTTTGGGCATGACGAGAATGTCGCCGTACCGCTTATTAAAGCGATTGACGAGATCGCGCGCCAATTCGACATGTTGAATTTGGTCATCGCCGACGGGGACGATGGCGGCATCGTAAAGGAGGATATCGGCGGCCATTAAGACGGGGTAGGCAAAGAGTCCTAGACCGATGGCGTTGTTGTTCATTTTATACGACAAATCCTTATATTGAGTCATGCGTGAAAGTTCGCCCATATAAAGATAATTCTGAAAGATGGTATTGAGTTCGCTGTGCGCGCTGACATGGCTTTGCAAAAAGATGGTCGCCCGCTTGGGATCAAGGCCGCTGGCCAGATAAAAAGCAACTAAATCGCGAGTGTTGGTGCGCAGTGTTTCCGGTTCGATGGGAAGGGTCAGGGCATGGAGGTCGGCGATGAAGACGAAAACTTCGCCCGCATCCTGAAATTTTTTAAAGTGCTTTAGGGCGCCAAGATAGTTGCCGAGCGTCAGTTGTCCTGTCGGTTTAATGCCACTTAAAACGCGGTTCATGTCTTTTCCTCCGTTTAAGTCTTTACTATTATATGTGCGAATCCGCGTAGTGTCAATTTAGCCATTACGGCTATCATCCTAAAAAACTCTCTACTAGAAGGGTTTTTTATGATAGAATGACAGTTAGAAATTATGATAAAAATATACACATCCCCCAGCTGCTCCAGCTGCCGCAAAGTCAAAAAATGGTTCGAAGAACAACAAATTCCCTTTGAAGAAAGGAATATTTTTAATGCCGCCCTCGATCCGGTTGAATTAAAGGAAATCTTATTCAAATCGGAAAACGGAACCGATGACATCATTTCGGAACGCAGTAAAATCGTCAAAGAGAAGAAAGTCAACGTTGAAGATATGACGATTTCCGAGATGATCAGCTTTATTCGTGAAAACCCTTCCGTTTTAAAGCGTCCAATTGTCGTTAACGATCGCCGTATCCAAGTCGGCTATAACGAAGAAGAAATCCGTTCCTTCATTCCGCAGGCTCGCCGCATTTTTGAAAAGCATTGCAATGCCGATGAATGCCCCGATTTCAACGCTTGCCCGCATGCCCGCGACTGCGTCATTGATAAGAAATGATTTTTTTAATCGAAAATCTCTTTAATAAATTTTTAAAAGATAACGCCTTATGGATCGCGCTTTTTTTTGCGGTCGTAATCATCGCCGTCCTTCTCACTATTTTTTTATCCGGAAAAAGAAGCGGTGTTAAAAGCGAAAAAAAATCTTTTGCCAGCGAGGCTTTTTTAGCGGCGCTAGGAGGTCGTGAAAACATCATTTCGCTATATGCGAAAGGTTCGCGTTTGAGCCTTGTCTTAAAAGAAAAAAATCTCCTTGTTGAAGAAGATTTAAGAAAAAATGGCGTAATGTCGATAATTAAAATGTCGAGCAAGATTACGTTAGTTGTCAACGGTTCGGCAGAAGAATTAGCTAAAGTGCTAAAATAGTTTAAAAACAGTGCTTGGCGATGTCTTCGCTGGGAAAACCCATGACATTATCATAGCTTCCGACGATGCGCTCGACGAGAGCAAAATCATCTTGAATTCCGTAGGCACCGGCCTTGTCTAATGGCGATCCGGTTTTTATGTAGCGGAGAATCAAGTTATCATCCAGGGCGCGGAAATAGACCTCGGTTCTGACGGTCCGGTTAATCTCGCGATTTCTATTGATGAAAGTATAACCGCTTAAGACGATATGCTTTTTACCAGATAGTTTTTTGAGCATTTGAAAAGCTTCTTTTTCGTCGCGCGGTTTGCCGAGGATTTCACCATCGATTATGACGACCGTATCGCAAGCTAAAACATCGTCTTCAGGATGGTTTTGAAAGATGCGATAAGCCTTCAAACGCGCGACATCAAGAGGATGTTCGTGGGGATGATGACGGCTTTCGTCTTCGTTAATATTGGGGTTAATAATTACGAAATCACTGCAAATTTTGCTTAAAAGGTCTTTTCTGCGGGGAGATTTGGAAGCCAGTATCAGCATTTTAATTGAGGTTCATGATGACCGGAATAATCATCGGATTGCGTTCGGTCTGGGCAAACAGGTATTTGCTTAAAGTGTTGCGAATGGTATTTTTTATCTCATTAAAAGTCACCTTGTTCGCCATGATTTTTTGCAGTTCATTGGTGATGATTTTTTCCCCTTCGGCAATCAGCTTCGAGTGGTTGGCTAAAACAAAGCCACGGGTGTGAATAGTTGGCGGGACGATGAGGCGATTAGCTTTTGAATCAATGCTAATTAAGACGGCGACCATACCGTCGTCTTTTAAAATTTCGCGGTCGTGAATGACGGCGGTGCTGAGACCATTGATATCACGTCCGTCGATGTAGAGAGCATCAGCCGGCACGCGCGGTCCGACAGTGACGCGATGCCTTCTTAAAACAATCGTGTCGCCATTTGCCATCACGAATGTGTTGTTGCGGTCCATGCCTAAATCGACGGCGATGTCGGTATGGAGTTTGAGCATGCGGTACTCGCCGTGAATCGGCATGAAATAGCGCGGATTAATCATCTTGAGCATCAAGCGGAGTTCCTGCTTGGCGGGGTGGCCCGAAGAGTGAATATTTAAAAGAATAGAATTGGTTAAGACATTCGCGCCGCGGCGGACGAGCTGATTGACGATGCGGTCGATTAAGACGCCGTTTCCGGGAATGACTGATGAGGAGAAGACGACGGTATCCCCGGGGCTGATGCGGAGCGATTTGTGCTCGCCGTTTGCGATTCGCGCCAAAGCCGCCATCGGTTCACCCTGTGAACCAGTACATAAAATGCACAATTCGCTCGGCTTGTAATTATAGATGTTGTCAAGGTCGACGATATTATCATCGCTGATCTTGATATAGCCCATATCGCGTGATGCCGTAACGGCATTCTCCATGCTGCGCCCGACGATTGCGATTTTGCGATTGTGTCGAATCGCGGCTTCGATGAGCTGCTGAATGCGCGAGATATTGCTTGAGAAAGTCGAGACGATCAGACGGCCGTCGGCTTTTCCGAAAATCTCGTTGATGCCGGCGATGATGCTCGTCTCGCTCGGCGTGTAGCCTTCGATTTCGGCATTGGTGGAGTCGCTTAATAAAAGGTCGACTCCTTCAGAACCGATGCGGGCGATTTTGTCGAGTTCAATATCTGGTCCGACAGGGGTTAAGTCGATTTTAAAATCGCCGGTATGAACAATGCGCCCATCGGGAGAATCAATGCAGATGCCATAGGCATCGGGAATTGAGTGGGTGACGCGGAAAAAGGTGACGACAAAATCGTCGATGTGGAATGCGGCGTCGCTATCGTATTCGACGATGCGGACGGGTTCTTTGATACGCATGTCTTCGAGTTTGTGTCTGATCAGAGCCGCGGCCAATTTAGGCGCATAGATAACGGGTATGTGCACGGTCCGGATTAAAAAGGGTATCCCTCCGATATGGTCTTCATGACCGTGGGTTATGAAGAGGGCGCGAATTTTTCCGCGATTGTTTTTAAGGTGGGTGTAGTCGGGGATGACATAGTCGACGCCGGGCATTTCCGCGCCGGGAAACATGACGCCGGAGTCGATGATAATAATCGTGGACTCGCTTTCGACGACATACATATTTTTACCGACTTCGCCGAGTCCGCCCAAAGCATAAACCGATATGCCACTTGAAATAGAATGATACATATTAAATCTCCTAAATAGATGCAAAAATTAAGCAATTATAAATAGCGATTTCAAAATTAAGCAAAGTTATTATATAAAAGCATGAAAATTAATTCAACTGATTTCCACCGCGCCCTCGATAACTTGGTAGGGATTACTTTTATTGATGCGGTCGTAATATAAAATGCCGTCGAGATGATCGATTTCATGCTGTAAAACAATCGCATCGTATCCGCGGGCGGAAATTTCGATGTCCGCTTCAGTCAAGACATCGTAAGCCCTGACTTTTATCTTATTATCGCGCGGGACATAGCCTTCATGTTTTTCGTCGACGGAAAGACAGCCCTCACCGGCGAGCAAATAGCATTTTTTAATGCTGTTTTCGATGATGCGGGGATTGACGAGAGCATATTGAATTTCTTTGCCTTCGCTATCGTGGTAATAGATGGTGGTCATCCGCTTATTGACGCCGACCTGCGGAGCGGCAAGACCGACGCCTTCGCGAATGGATGGATGCTTTTCGCGAAAAGCCGGGTCCTGAGTTTTTTTAAGATATGAAAACATGCGAAGAATCAAGTCGCGGTCTTTCTTTGTTAAAGGCATTTCGACCGGTTTTGATTTGCTGCGCAGGGAAAGGGATGAATCTTTAACTATTTTAAACATAATCTTTACTTTAAAGATTGTACCATGATTAATCGCGATTTGCTATTATGATACTTATGAATGCGATACTGCTTAACAAAATCAATGATTTAAAAGATGCTCTCGCAAGCGATGAGCGGATTTTGGCGCTTGGCCGCGCTGAAAAAGCGATGGAAGAAGATGAAGAAGTAATGCGCCTCGCCTATCAAAAGGATCAGGCCGAAACAGCCTTTAATGATGCGCTTCGCCATTTTGGCGAATCATCAACTGAAGTTAAATCCGCCCAGAAAAATCTTTTTGCAGCTAAGAGCATATTAGAAATTCATCCCTTGGTCCGCGCCTACTTGCTCGCCTATCGCGAGGTTCGCATATTATACGAAGAAATCAACGAGAAACTATTTGCACCTTTTCGCGAACATATTTGCGAGGCCCATCAATGATACGCATCATCGGTGGCAAGCATCGCTCCCGCCTCATCGAAACCCCACCGAGCGAAATCGTTCTTCCGACCAAGAATATGGTTCGCGAAGCCCTTTTTTCAATCCTGGGCAGAAAAGTCAGCAATGCCATCGTTTTAGATTTATTTGCCGGCAGCGGCGCCCTCGGTCTCGAAGCCCTTTCGCGCGGAGCGAATAAAGTCTACTTTTCGGATCATCATAGCGAACCGATAAAAATCATCGGCAAAAATGTTGAGTCACTTAAAGAAGAAGATAATGTCGAAGTCCATCTTTGCGACTATAACGAGATGATCGACTACCTTGAGAGAAATAGTGTTTTGCTCGATATCGTCTTTGTCGATCCGCCCTATGCCTCAGGGTACTATGAGGCGGTAATCAGCCGTTTGCGAAATTCGAAAATCGTGCAAAAAGGGACGGTGATTGCCATTGAAAGCAAAGATGAAATTGCCACATCGCTCTATCAGGGGTTTCAAAGCCGGCATTACCGCTACGGACAGACGCACCTCTTGATTATCAGCAAATAAATAACCGCCATCTGGCGGTTATTTTATATTAATAAATGTAAGTCTTATTCTTTTCCTTCGAACTTGTTGGCGTGATCCCAGCAGTCGCGGAGCAACTCGGCTTTCTGGAGTTTGGTGTCGCCGGTGACGCCGAACATCACTTCGCTGACGCCGCCGTAATCATCGGAGAAATCAATCAGAAGAATGGTTGGAGTTAAAAAGTTTTCCGGATCTGCAGCTTCAAGGGTATCGAGGTCGCTTTCCGAACTGTGACCATTGAGGTGATAATACGAGTCTCTTCCGACGAGAGCGGCATCACTAAAGAATTCGCCATTGCCTTCTCGGTTGAGAAATTGTTGAAAAGCTGATTCGCGCGAGGTGGTTTCATCGGTTTCTTCATCGGTGAAGATGGAAACGAGTTTAAAAGGCAAATCGTCACTGCTTGGGGCCAGGGTGCTCTTCCATCTCTTTTCGAGTTCTTCAAAAGCTTCTTTGCTTTCTTTGCAAGCCGAACAGTCTTCGGAGACAAAAACTAAGAAGAATTTTTCGCCGACGCTGCTTTTCGCATCGCCATCTTGAATGTCGGCAATCAGCTTGTCGGCTTCGCTTGTCTCGCCACCGGCGAGAGAGCGCTGATATTTCTGGTAGTATTTTTCACTTGATTTCGCATCTTCAGCCAGACCTTCGATCCAGCCGGTAATTGAGGGGATGGAAAAGATGACGGCGAAGATGGCGCCTACGATAAGTAGGGGTTGAACCCACGCGGTATCTTTAATCCAACGGCCGATGCGGACGAAGAACGCACCGATTGCCTTTAATATATTCATTGACGACTCCTCCTATATCCGAGCATATAGCACGATAATCATAACACTATATAAATATAGAATCAACTTCCTTTTTTTAAAAGCAAAATAGCTGAATCGCTTGAAATAAATGTATATCTTTATAGGCTTTTGCTACAATAATCAGAGGATTAATCTAACGATGGCAAAAAAACATACTTTGGCGGGTCGCTTTCATTCCTTCTTGCTCGATCATATCTGGCTCAAATATGTGGTCGAGTACGCCGTCGCATTATTTATGTGCGCTCTTTCCGCGGCTGTTTTCGCGGTCGGATTGGTCAGCTTCTTGACTCCGGCATCAGCAGAACTTTCCTTTGTTTCCGGAGGCGTATCGGGCATCTCGCAAACGATCAGTCTCGCCGCCCAGCTCATGCTAGGTGATGCGATTGAACCATACCGCGACATCATCTATTCTGTCTTCTATATCGCGATTAATATACCGATTATTATTCTGGCGTTTCGCAAAATTGGCGTGCGATTTGCCGCATTAACAATGATTAACGTTGCGCTTGTGTCGCTATTTGCCAGCACTTTTCGCCTCATACCTTTTCTGAATGATTTAGGCGCCTTTGTTGACCTTGACGGTGGCATGCTCAGCCGCGCTTTATTTGCCGGCATCTGCACTGGGCTTAGTAGTGCAATTGCCTTTAAATATGAACTATCGGCGGGGGGAGCGGATGTCATCGCCTATTATGTCTCTCTTAAAAAATCGACACCGACCGGCAAATACACTATGATGATCAATACCGCCATCATCTTGGTCTACGGCCTTTTAATGGCTATTTCGCCAAGCCTTGTCAGCTCCGAAAACGATGCCTGGATCATGGCTGCCTCGGGCGTGCTCTTCTCCATTGTCTATCTTTTCACCTCGATGCTGGTCATTGATTTCATCAATGTTCGCAATAAAAAAGTCCAGATTCAAATCGTGACTAAAAAGGATAATTTGCATACCATGCTACTCGCTAATGTCCCCCATGGCGCGACGATTATTAAAGGCACCGGCGCCTTCTCGGGAGAAGCGCGGTTCATCATTAATATGGTCGTCTCGAGTTACGAGACGAAAAAGGTCGTCAATCTGATTCGCCAAATCGATCCCGAAAGCTTTATTAATGTCAGCAATTTGCAGCAGGTTTACGGCCGTTTTTACATCCGTCCGGTCAAATAAAAAAAGACGGGCTGAGCCGTCATCGGTTTTTGCTGGCGGAGGAAAAGGGATTTGAACCCTTGCAAGACTTGCATCTTCTATCGGTTTTCGAAACCGACCCCTTCAGCCGCTTGGGTATTCCTCCAACGTTAAATAATTATAGCATGTTTATAAGTTGCTGCCACAGGAGAATGCGACTTTTTAGTTGGTGGCAATAAGCCAATGCAATCTTTGATTGGATGCCGCTATTTTTCATAACTCGCATTGTATCGCGCTCTTATTCGTGTATAATGATAGGCGAGGTTTCATCAAGTGCCGAATTTTAATGTTGAAAACACCCCACAGCTAATTCTTTTCATAGTCATGGCGAGCCTTATTTTCGTCATTTTAATCATCTTTTTAAGTTTTTTTATAAGTGCTTACGGCGATAAAAAATACCGCCGGGAAATTAAAGAGCAAGCCAACACGGTCCGCATTTATATCATCGATGTCAAGAACAATGTCGTCCGCTTTTTTAACCGCTCGAACATCCGCGAGCAAAGGACGATTTCCGTCACCGATTTTTATAACCAGTTTCCCAATTTCGAACGCGAAAAACTCATCGAGTGGATCGCCGCCTTGATCGACGGCAGCAAAAACGCCGCTGATTACTTTGAAATCGACGTCTTTACCAGCAAGAACAAAAAGCACTATTTATCGATGCTTCAAGTCCAGGAAGTCGACCGCGGAAAGGAGCTCATTCATCTCGAGAGTTATCTCCTTCGCTATTTGCCGCCGAAGGTCAGCGAAGGCAAGGTGGTCACCGCCAGTTCAATGGAAGAAATCGCGCGAGTGTTATTGGATAATTCGCCTTTTCGGGGCGTCGTTGTCGATTTTAATTTCTTCTATAAAAGATCTTCGACGCAAAATAAAGCCGGATCTTTTGACCGCCTGATTTTCACACATATTAAAGAGGCCATCTCCAATCACTTTACTCAAAATCGTTATTATCTTGAGCCTTCACAACACGAGATCGTCGTTTTTGACACCCGCCTTTCCTCACATTCGAGCATCATGCTCTTTGTCCATTCACTCGTCAATGACATTAATCGCTTCTTAAGCTTAAACAGTCTAATTGAACAAATCGGCATCTCCGTTGGCATCGTCGAGCATAAATTCTTTCCAAACGACGCCGAAAAAATGCTCCGTCAAGCGATGGTGGTCGCGGCCTATGGCCAAGAGGATAATGAACTCATCACCTGGTATGAGCAGGGGATGCGCGGCGATGACACGATCGAGCAATCGAATCGCACCGAAGTCGAGAACATCATCCGCAACAAGAAACTCAAGTTTCTATATCGCCCAATCCTCGATGCCGAGAAGATGAAAGTCTTAGGCTATCAATCGTTCGTCCAGCCCTTTGACACCTTTTTTGATTCAATCGGAGAACTAAAAGAATACGCCACGCGCACCGAGGATGATAAAGAACTTTTCGGTACTATTTCCCGCAATGTCATCTCCCGTTTTATCAACGAGAAAAGCGGCGATTATCTCCGTCTCTTCTTTGATGTTCTCTGGCAGGAAAAACCGTATATATTAAAAACATTTGGCCACATCAACCGCATCAAGGAAACCCATATCGTCCTCGTCTTCTCTGAGACCGACATCAACAATCAGACTGATGATGACGAAATCATGATTAGCGAGTTGAGGACTTATAAAGTAAAAGGTTACGAAATCGCCTTAAAACTCGCGGATAAAGATCTGCTATTAAATTCGACCGTCTATGATATGTTTGATTTTTTCATCCTTGACGAAAAGATGACACACGATATTAACACCAACAGCCGCCGCCGTCTGCAGATGCGTTCGCTGGTCGAAAAACTGTTAAAATACAACAAGCCGATAATCGCCACTGACCTCCAAAACTGGAACGCGGTGGAATTGGTCATCAAATCGGGCATTCACTATGTCGCCAGCGAGACGATTTCGCCAAGCGACGAGATGATCTTGCCGATTTCGCAAAAAAACCTCAATAAGATTAAAGCCATGGCTTCATAAGGAGAACTCAGCATGGAAACAAATAAAAACGAAGCAATCACGAGCCGCGATGTCGATTTCGCCAAATGGTACACCGATGTCTGCCGCAAGGCCGAATTAATGGATTATTCCTCGGTTAAGGGTTTTATTATCTATCGACCTTACGGTTATGCTATCTGGGAGCAAATTCAGAATTATCTAAATAAAAGATTTAAGGGCATCGGCGTGCAAAACGTCTACATGCCCCTCGTCATCCCCGAATCTTTGTTTAACAAAGAAAAAGAACACGTCGAGGGTTTTGCCCCCGAGACATTAATCGCGACCATCGGCGGAAAAAGTAAAATTGATGACCCCCTGATTATCCGCCCGACAAGCGAGGTTTTATTTTGCGAGCACTACGCTAAAATCGTTTCTTCGCATCGCGATTTGCCTAAGCTCTATAACCAGTGGTGCAGCGTCGTCCGCTGGGAAAAAACGACGCGCCCCTTTTTACGGGGCAGCGAATTTTTGTGGCAGGAAGGCCACACCATATTCGCTACCGAAGAGGAGGCCCGCCAGAACGCTCTTGACATTTTAGACATCTATGATGATTTAGGCAGCGAACTTCTCGCCATTCCCTTCGTCAAAGGTTTAAAGACCGACAAGGAGCGCTTTGCCGGCGCTCTCGAAACATATTCAATCGAGGCTTTGATGCACGATGGGAAAGCCCTTCAAAGCGGAACGACCCACTATTTTGGAACTGGTTTTGCCGAGGCTTTTGGCATCACCTTTCAGGGCAAAGACAATGTCTTGCGGAATCCGCATCAGGCCAGCTGGGGTGTTTCCACGCGCTTACTCGGCTCGATTATCATGGTGCATGGCGACGATAACGGATTAGTCCTACCTCCATTTGTGGCGCCCATTCAAGTCGTCATCATTCCGATTCAGCAAAACAAAGAAGGAATTTTAGATAAGGCCAACGAAATAAAAGAACACCTTGAAAAAGCCGGGTATCGGGTCAGCCTCGATGACAGCGACCGGACACCGGGCTGGAAATACGCCGAACACGAGATGAAGGGTGTGCCTCTTCGCCTCGAACTCGGACCGCGCGACCTCGAGAAGAATCAAGTCGTCATAGCAAGGCGCGTGGATGGTCACAAATCTTTTGTCAAAAATGAAGACATTGAAAGCGAGGTTGCTCGTCTTTTAAAAGAAACGCATGAAGAGATGTACCGCAAAGCCCAAGAATTTCTTAAGAGCCATATTGTTGAGGTTAAAAATGTTCAGGAGCTTAAGAATGTCGTCGATGTTGGCGGCTACGCCAAGATGATGTGGTGCGGTGAGCGGGCCTGCGAAGATAAGATTAAAGAATTGACGACGGCGACGGCGCGCTGCATGCCGCACGGCGACCATGAGCATTTCGCTGATGAATGCGCTGTCTGTGGCAAAAAAGCCGAGAAAGTTGTCTACTTCGCCAAAGCCTATTAAATTGTTTGAAGTTTTTGGCGCCATTATGCTATATTTAATGGCGTTCGTGGAGTAATACCCAAGTGGTGAAGGGGCTTCCCTGCTAAGGAAGTAGATCGGGCAACTGGTGCGAGGGTTCGACTCCCTCTTACTCCGCCATCAAGTCACGATAGGAATGATACAATGCGTATCATTCCTTTTTTCGTTAAAAGCCCGATAGAATCGGAGTTATTCGGAAATTTGCCCTTGTACCTGGTTTGCCTAACCGCGCATCAAGGGCTTTTCTTATGCCCCAAATCTGAAAATCGCTTTTTCCTTTATTCACTAAGCGCACTAATTCCCCGTAGGGGTTGCAATCCTGAAAACGGGTGGTTGCAGACCGAATTCTAGGGTTGCGCCTAACGCACGATTACAGTCACTCAACGCACGAATTGAATACAGGGGTTGCAGTAAAAGCACGAATTGTATCAATATCGTTGTGCCTTGCCATGTAGAGTGTTCAGTATATCGTCTAATCCCATTTGGATTATTTACTCTATTTTCTTACTGTGATGCATGAATAAAATATGCCATTATGTGATGTTAATTGTAATTAAACGGCTGAATACTTTATGGTATAATCCATAATATGATTGAATTAAAATCGGCAGTCATCTCTTCTCAAGAAGGACATAACGATAAGGTGGATTTAGTTTTCAACAAAGGCATAAACCTCATCGAATATGGGCAAAAATACATCTTTGATTTTCTCTCTTTGCAATACCAATCAATCGACGAGGGACAGTTTTTCATCGACGGCAAATGCTTCTTTCCCCGCGAGGACAATAATGAACGACTAATCATTTTAATGATTAAGAGCAAAGTTTTTGTCCTGACGACCTGCTTTGTTTTTCAAAAGAGCGACAAAGAAACATTTAAGGAGATACAGAAACAACTCGCTTCGCTAAGGGATTTGCCCTTAGGAACCGACGAAGAAAAAAAGAACAAAATCAGACGGATGATGGAAATCGTCTCCGCCTTTAAGGCGGCCTACATCACAATCGACCAAAATGATGATGTCAACGCCACTCACGATAAAATTATCACTCATGAAATCAAGCAATATGCGAAAGATAACACCTTTCTCATTTTAAAGAGCAAGCCCGGTGAGGCCAAAGCGATTGCAGAACCCAAAAAGAAAATTGAAGAAGAGATATCGATTGACGAAGAGGATGTCTGTCACATCGACCTGAGCAGCGGATCAATCAAACGAGTTGAAGAAAAACCGCTTGCGAAAATCATGAAGGACAAAACGCTTCTCCTCAAAGTCTTCAAGGTCAATCGCACTTCTTATTTAATCGCGGCGGTCGCTATCTTATTCAGCATTCTTTTTATCGCCATCGCTCCCCATTATTTCGTGACCGGGGACATTTTTATGGGCGTATTTTTAATTATCTCCTGCCCACTTTTTCTATACATTGCCTACGTGATTGTCTTATCTGGTTTTGATTTCATGGACAATCCATTGAAAAACACGAAGACGAGGAGGCTTATCACCTTGGTGTATGCCGAGATTGTCGCGTTCCTATCGATACTCTTGGCCGTCGGCGCCTTTTTCTTGCTTGGCATGAATAGCTTTTTAATCGATTTGGCCACCTATCATTTCGTCTATTCCATCGGCGCGATCGCCATTGCCGTCATCCATCTCGCCATTCCTTTTTTCGCTGAGCCGCTTCGCAAATTCAATAAGCTCATCAAGAGCTTGATTAAAAAGAAGACATAATAAAAAAGTTCCCCATGTTTTGAGGAACTTTTCTCTTTTATTCCTTAGGGCCGCGGAACATAATCGGCGACTATTTTGGCAATCTCTTGCGGAGTCTGTTTGCCGTCAGATAGAAGCCAGTGGTAATAGATATTAAACAGCCCGCCGGCGAAGTAAATAAAGCGAATTCGCTCTTCTTCGTTGTGCGCGGTTTTGATAAGTTTTAAATCAAATTGTTCCTTGACATAGTCAAAAAGACGGGTTTCGAGCAGTATTTTCGAAAGCTCGCGATTATTAAAAAGATAGGTAAAAACCGAAGTCAGATATTCTTCAAAGGGCATCTTGTAGAAATCGGTATTTGTCTCTTTGATGAAATCCTCGGTTATCACATCGAAATGATATCTAAGTATGTCGGCTTTGGTCTTGAAGTTCCGGTAGTAAGCCATGCGAGAAAAACCACCCTCTTCGACGATATCCTGAATCGAAATATCATCGAATCTTTGCCCTTTCTTCATCAATTTGAGGAGCGATTCAACGAGTCGTTTTTTTGTGTAACTGCTGCGAGGTACCATGTTATAAAGCCCTTTCTTTATCACTTTTAAGTATAGTTTATCGGTTATCAAATAACACCTTATATAATAACCGGCACTGTTGCAATTGTAATGCACCAATTAATAAAATATTTAATCAAAAAGCCGAATATATGAGTAGATATTGAAAACAATAAGACCAATCTTTCTTCGATTTAATCGCACTATATCGCAATTTCTGCTTATTTATTCTCACCGTAAAATTAGTTTACTGAAAATGAAAAACAAGAACATTACTGCTTCTTAAAGGAATTTCTCTCCGTAAATTAGCGCTGAATGATAAAGCATCGTTTGTCTCCTGATAACAAAAAGAGGTACAATGAAATTATATTTAGTTGAGGACTTATTATGAAATTATTCGGTTTAGTCGTCTTCTCTTTCTTAATCGCGGGCACGGCAGGCGCCAAAATTGACACGAATCGTTCTGCCCTTCTTATGGAGGATCCTCCTACATTAAGCGACTATTTAGACAATTTTGACTATGCTTACACTCGCGTGACGGCTATCAACTGGACTTCCGATGCTTATAATGCCATTGTCACCAGCGGACTCAATACCTATCCTTTTACTTCGACACGGACAACCCTGTTTATCGAAAACGGACTTTATATGTATGATGATGTTGAGGCCGTCAACAGCGGTTATTACACAAAAAATTCTGAATCCGATGTCATGTATCACTTTGCGCTAGAAGCCGGTAAAGACGCACGAAACAATGCCGATGCCGCTTTTTCTGACGATAGTTATAGCGGTGGAGTTGATGTCGATGAATACTATGTCGGAATGCATACCATCAACAGCAACCTCGACACTTTCACGGCCTTATTTACTCACGAAAGCACTAATGAAGGCGTCATTACTTGGTCTTCGACAAGCCTTTCAGAGACGGCGATGACATTAAAAAATCTTGGTAATGTCGATGAGGCTTATACTCTGGAAAAAGCGATGATGTATTTGACGGCACCCTGTTACACGAATCCGGTTATCGGAGAGGGTGAACAACCGTATTTCACCTTTAACGAAGTAAAAATCATTTACAATTCGGCCGGAGAACTCATCTTCAAACTGTACGCCAACGAGACCGCTCAGCTAAACGAGGGCAGCGGCTTATTCGCAACGGCGACGATTTCAAATCCGGGCACGACCATCGCGGCTCTTGACAGCCACATTAATCCATCCGTTTAAAACGATTTCACTGATGAGCCGCCTTTTTTGGGGCGGCTTTTTTATAAGACGAGGGGAAGGCATGATTTATCAAGAGGTATTAAAACGCATTAATGCAGTTCAGAAGCTGCGCACCAAAGACATCGATGATATCGCCAAAGATTATCTAACTCGCGGCGTTGATGTCGGTGACCTTTTTCCTCACATCGATGAAAACGGCGCTCTTTTTCGCATCTATCTAGTGGTATCGCTCAAACGCATTCAAAAATATGAAGATCAGATTGCTTTTATCGAGGATTTGTTTCCGCACCTTCGCGATTGGTGGCATGTCGATATTTTGCCGCAACTGCTGAAAAGGGCTCCGTCTTTTGACTATGTTTATCGTTTATCCGCAAAATATATTCAATCCGATCTGCTGTTTGTGCGACGTTGGGGATACGTCATCTTTTTGACCGGCTTTCAAAAAGACCCCTCCCTTACAAAGAACATACTTAATCTCATGCATAATGATGCAGCTTATTATGTCCAGATGGCCGAAGCCTGGCTAATCGCCGATTTAGCTATCTATAACCCTGAGGAAATATTGCGCTTTATCGCCTCAAGAAAACTGAATTACGGAATCATCGGAAAAGCCATTCAAAAGATGTGCGACTCTTTTCGAATTAGCGACGAAATAAAAAGACGCGCCAGAGAGCTGCGCGCCTTATATAAATAGCCTTATCAAGAAAGAATATCCGGAATGTGAACTTTTTCTTGCCGGATTATTTTCCAGCGCCCTATTTTAAAGTAGATAAGACAAGCGATTAAAGAAAATATGCTGGCGATCGGATAGGCAAACGCCAACACCGTGACTTGCGTTTCCAGGGCGAAGACGAAAACGAGAGCTAGAGGGAGGCGGATTAAGACCGTCGAAAGAACATTTTGCATCATGGAAAAGGTCGTATGACCCGATCCCATGAACAAGGCGTTTAGAACATAGATAAAAATGCAGATAAAGGCATCGATGGCAATGATGCGGATAAAGGAAGTGGCGTAGTTAATAATACTGGCGTCAGAAGTAAACAAGGCGGCTAACTGAGGGGCAAAGATTTCGCAGATGATGACAGCAACGCTCACGAGTACGCCATGCATGAGCAGGCCGGCTTTGGCATATTGTTTAGTGCGCTCAAGTTGATTGGCGCCTAAGTTTTGGGCCGTCGTCGCCGTCAGCGCGGCGCTGAAAGCGTTTAATGGAACAAAACAGAAGAAGGTGATTTTTTCACCGATTCCAAATCCTGAACCAGCTTCCGGTCCATAGAGATTAATAAGAGCCATGATAACAGTAAAAGACAGGAGGACGACGCCATCTTGAAGAGCGAGGGGAAGACCGGTGCGCAGAGTCATTTTGGAGCACTTTCCGCTGAAGCGAATGTCGCTTCTTGATAGTGAAATCGGAAAGTTTCGAACACGAAGATAGATAAGCGCTGCGCTAAATGAGCATACCTGCGAGATGATGGAAGCTAGAGCCGCTCCCGTCGCCCGCATCTCAAGCAAGCCGACAAACACTAAGTCAAGAGCAATATTGACGGAAGCGGCCAGGACGAGAAAAAGAAACGGCGAACGCGAATTTCCAAAAGCGCGAAGCTGCGAGGCGATAATGTTAAAACCCATGATAAAGGGAATCCCGATAGCCGTAATTATTAAATAATTAAACCCATCAACTTTGGCTTGACCCTCGAGATTAAGCCACGACACGATAACGCCCGACAAGGAGGCCGTGATGGCGGCGATAACGATTCCGATAACTCCGAATAAGACAAACATATTGCCGATAAGTTTTTTGACTTGCTCGTGCTTTTTGGCCCCGAGGTATTGTCCGATTAAAATGCCGCCCCCTGTCGTTAGGGCCGCAATCGTGTATGTGATGACATTCATCACCGATATGCCTCCGGCGACGGCATCGATGGCGAAAGTGTCGGTGTAATTTGAAATGATGAGCAAGTCGACAAGCCCAAACACCGAGGTCTGAAGCCACATTAAAAGAAGAGGCGTCACAAAGCGGAGCAAGGAGGGATAGATTTTTTCGTTAAGCAAATCGACTTTGTTAGCCATAGGGGTCGCAAAAAGTATATCATAAGCAAACTGAAGGTATGATAAAATTAGCGATGATATTTATCAGCAAGTGTACTTTAGTAAAACTAATGTTCAAATTGTCATATCGGCAATGTTGTATGTAACAATCCAGTATGTAATGAATTGAGGAGAGATATGAGAAAAGGCGTGTGTCCAAACTGTCAGAAGCCAGTCGATTATGATGAAGGTCAGACAGTTCAAACTTGTCCAAGCTGCCAGAAAGATTATCTAACTAGCCAGGCCAGCAAACTATATGGCCTTTTGTATTCGCAACACGCTTCAAACGGCAACATCGCTTTAAACACATCGATGAATTTTGATAAAGCCTTAGGAGAATATGAAAAGCTTCTCGCCCTTGATGAGGAGAGCATCGATGCGGTTTTCGGCATTGCTCTCGCCAAGATCAGCCTGGCAAAATTAGGTGAAGACATCATTCCCGAGCTCATCGCTTTTCTCGATGGAAAAATTACTAAAATCATTGCAAAAGGCAATTATTTACCGGAAATTGCACGGTATTTGCTGACTTTAGGATTTCGTTACGATCGCTATTTCGAGCGCGCATCGGAAGTTTTGAAGATAAATAATCAGTATCTTGATGAAGCCGCGAAGGCACGTTTTCAGGTCGTTTTAAAACAAGCCATAACTCTATGGGAATTTATTATTGCTAATCTTGAAAAGACGGAATCTTCTGATGATTTATCAAGCGCTCGGGAAAGACTTACTAGTCTGAGAGAGGCAGATAGCGGAATCGACGCTTATCAAGTCATCTCTAAAGGCGCGGTTAAATATGAAGAAATCAAAGAAAATGCCGTCTTTGAAAATCGCGTCGCGCTTTTTAAAGTGCGCATTGTTTTTATGATTGCGCAGATGGTATTTGTGGTCGGGGCGATCATCGGCTTTTCGATAATGATGTCAAACTATGCGACAAACCCGATTCCGGGATTGATTGTATTTGGTGTCTTCGCCGTCTTGTTTTTAATTTCTAATATCGGCGGGCGGATTGTAAAAAATAAGCTGTCTAAATAATTTTTTCATCCGCTAAAAAAGCGAGCAATTGTTCAACCGCTTTTGCACGATGCGAATAGCGGTTTTTTTCATCCTCGCCGATAGCGGCGAAACAGGCTTTCGCTTCATCGGAAAAGAAGATGGGGTCGTAGCCAAAACCGCTCTCTCCTTCAGGGTGCAAAAGAATTCGCCCTAAACACTCTCCGCGAAATAAGTTCAATCTTTCATGATAATTTGCCAGGGCGATTACGCAGACGAATCTGGCCTGACGATTATCGGATTTTTCAAGGCTTTTTAATATTGCCCGATTGGCTTCTGATTGGCTTTTATGCTGGGCCGCAAAGCGCGCCGAATTAAGACCCGGAGAACCACCAAGAGCGCATAGTTCTAAGCCGGAATCGTCGGCAATGACTAAATATTTAGTCAGTTGTGCAATATTCTCCGCTTTGATCGCCGCGTTTTCTTCATAGGATGTGCCGGTCTCCTCGATATCGCTTTTTATCGCAACATCACTTAATGAGAGAACCTCAATTGGCATATTTGCAAATAGGGAGCGATACTCTTTGATCTTATGTGAATTATTGGTGGCAAGGACGATTTTCATGCCTTTAAATATAGCATATAATTTACTGAGTGGGCGAATGCTTGTGAAATGTAATCGGCCACTTGTGATAGGATAATTTTATGAAAATCGCATCGGCAACGAAACGAATTCGCGTCAAGGGAATGTTCAGTTCGTGCGTTCTCGTTTTGCTTGTAGTTGGCTGCGCTCAGAATCTCGAAAGCAAGTTTGATAGTTTAACGATTATCGAAGGCTATAAAAATATTATTTTGATGATTGGCGACGGAATGGGCGAAAACCACATCAAAGTCACCGAGGCTTATAATCAGAAGGAAACGGCGATAACGGACAAAGCCATCATTAAAGGCTATATGACGACCGCTTCCTCATCGTCTTCAGTCACCGACAGCGCCGCTTCGGCAACTGCCATGTCCACAGGTCAGAAAGTACCGAACAAAGCCATCGCTTATAAAAACGGAACGAAACTCACGACGATGTCCGAATTTGCCAAAGCATATCAAAAAGGCGTCGGCATCATCGCGACCGAGACCGTGACGGGGGCGACACCGGCAGCCTTTTCGAGCCACAATCGCCAGCGGAGCAACACCGACGAAATCGCTCTGGAACAATTTCAAAGCGATGTCGATTTATTTATCGGCGCCGGGAAATCTTATTTTGATCAGCAGGTCTGGTTGATGAGCCAAAATCAGCTTAGTTACTATTCCGACTTTTTCACCTTTCAAGATGATCTCGATTCAGCGAGTATTTCACATAGCAACTTTGCTTCGAGGTTCTTGGCAGCTTTTGATACAATTTCGACGACGATTACCACACCTCAATCACCGACTTTATCCGATATTGTTGGTGTCTCCTTAAACTATCTCTCAAGTCGATATGAGAAAGAAGGTTTTTTTGCTTTAATCGAGGGAAGTCACATCGATAAAAGAGCACACGACGGCGATATTTTTGGCATGATCGAGCAGCTAAACGGGTTTGATCGGGCGGTCGGTGAAGCGGTGGACTGGGCAAGGGAGCACGGCGACACTTTTGTGATGGTGACGGCCGATCACGAAACGGGTGGTCTTAAATACGACGGCGAAGTTAAAAGTGAAATTAATGATGGGATGTTTTCAAGCGGCGGACACACATCCGTAAATGTTCCCTTCTATCTATACAATAATAATAATTTGTCCTTCATATCCGCCGATGACGTTATTGATAACACCGATGTTGCCAAGCTCTTGCGCACCATGATTCGTGCCCCAAGATAATTGTTTGAAACATAAATTATATAAAAAAAACGACAACTCACTTGTCTATATAGGTGTCGAGCGCTTTATTAGCAAGGAGATCGAATATGAAAATGCGCAGTAAATTGTTAAGTTTGTTGTTTCTCTCTTTCATGCCACTAGCTCTTCTTTCGGGTTGCGATGGACCATCGACTGACGGCCTTTTGTATAATACAAAGATTCATGCCGTCGGCTCCAAGGCGAAAATGAACTCGCTTTTAAAAGAAGCCGAGCAGGAAAATGCCAAAGCGTATTCCGGCTCCGGCTTTTTTAATACAGACGACGGGCCCGTCGCTGAAGATAGCGGCTCCGGCTCTCGCGATTATGTCGACACCAACGAACAAGTCGAAGGCGTTCGCGAAGGCGATATCGTCAAGACCGATGGCTACGATATCTATTATGCGCCACGCTATCATAACGTCATCCGCGTCGTAGCGGTCGAAGATGATTATGATGTTACCCTAGCGCGGACAATTGAACTGGGCAACACTTATGTCGAATCGCTTTATTTACTTGATAAATATCTAGTTGTCATAGGTTATACCTATGAAGAAGATTTAGGATATGGTGATGAAGAAGTGATGTATTATCGCTGGTGGTCGCCGACAGGAACGGTTATGGTTATCGACCGGTCGACTTTCGATGTCGTTTATCAACTCATCACCGATAGTTTTTTCATGGATCACCGCATGATTGAAAACAGCGTCTTTCTCGTCAGCCACAAGTATTTGTACTACGGCGAAACCGAATACGAATACCGGCCGATTTATAAAGAGACGAGAGACGGCATCACCGAAGTCGAATATCTCGATTATGATTCAATGTATTATTTTGACGATTCTCCGACTTACGGAATGAATGTTCTTACCGGGATAAAAATTACCGACGAACCAGACGATATTTTCTATACTTCCAATGCTTACTTAGGCGCCTCCGCCAGCTATAAAAAGATGTATGTGAGCGCGACCGACATGTACCTTGTAGAATCGGTTTATCACTATGATGATAATTCGTATTGGACAACCTCGGTCATCAGCCAGTATGTCCTCGATATCGATAATGCTAACAGCTCTTATGTGGCGGCGGCAATCGTGGCCGGTATTTCGCTTAATCAATTTTCAATTGATGTCTATGATGGCTTTCTAAGGGTGGCGACCACGGAGCGGGAAGCGAGCTGGGCGTTCTTAGAATTCTTCGGCTGGTCGAGCGAGAACAAGATTACCAATCATCTCTTTATTCTTAAAGTCGTCGCCGAAAGCGAATCATTTGAACTCATCGGTCATATGAGTGAAGGCCTTGGCAAACCGAATGAAGAAATCAAATCGGTTCGCTTTGAAGGCGAGACCGCATATATTGTCACTTTCTTGCTTACCGATCCCCTATATATTATTGACCTGTCCGAGCCGTCTGAGCCGACAATCGCCGGTCAGATTGTTCAGGAAGGTTTTGACACTTATCAGCATGAGTGGGGAACCGGAAACCTGATTGGTATCGGTTATGACGCCAATCAATTCGGCTCAATTACCGGCATGAAAATCAGCGCCTACAATGTCGCTTCGGGCGAAGAAGAGACGTTGCAAACATTTGCAATCTTCTCATATGGTTACACGGATAATTCAAGCTGGTCATACGGCTATTCAGAAGCCCTTTATAATCATAAATCTCTATTGCTCAGCGTGGAAAAAGGTTACCTCGGTTTTGCGGTCGAAGCCATGGAATACGGCTATACCGATGGCGCCGAAAGGGATTGGTACTATCATTACCACAGCTACTACTATCTCTTTAAAATCGATTTCTCTAGAGAGAACCCGATCGCTGATCCGATTATCATCCAGCATCCGACTTCCGATGATTATTATCTCGGCGTCGATCGCGGCGTGATGATTGATAATTATGTTTATACTCTTTCAGACTACGGAGTTATCACATATTCAACCGCGGCTGACGCGATAGTCGAACCGCCTCTTATCTTCTAACTAATAAGCAATAATAACGAACAAGCGGGTAATCCCGCTTTTCTTTTATTCGTCAACATGCTTTTGTTTACTCATAAAAGAACATGATTTCTTCTGTTTTATTGATGTAATCAAGGTAAACATCTATACTTTTGGTAGATGGATTCGATTAATGATAGCGAGGTGCAAAAGGAACCATGTTAACGGATATCGCGATTTGGAGAGCACAGCAAAATCTTGAACCGAAGCTCAAAGACGAACTCAGCCGTTTAGACGAAAAAGGACTCTTTGAAGCTTTTGGCGACGATGTCTCCTTTGGTACGGGCGGCATTCGCGGCATCATGGGCGTCGGCACGAATCGCCTTAATATCTACACAATCCGCAAAGCCTCATTGGGTTTTGCCAATTACATTAAAGAAAATCTGACGACTCGACCCTATAGTCTGCACAATGTTGTCGTGGCTTATGACACGCGGAATAATTCGCGATTATTCGCCGAGGAGACGGCGCGTGTTCTCGCCAGCCAAAATATTCATGTCTGGCTGTTTGAACAATTCCGTCCGACCCCTGAATTGTCCTTTGCCGTTCGCTATCTCAGAGCCGATGGCGGCATCGTCATTACCGCCAGCCATAATCCGCCGGAATATAACGGCTACAAAGTTTATGACGAAAATGGTTGTCAGCTCGTGCCGCATAAAGCCGATAAAGTCGGGGCGGCCATCGAAAAAATTAAAGATATTTTTGCGTTGAAAGTCGATTCTCTCCAGGACTATCTTGCTCGCGGCGCTATCACAACTTTGGAAAAATACTTCGATGATAAATATTTGACTGCCGTCCGCTTTGTCTCGTGTCAGAAAGTCGATCAAGACGAACTTAAAATCGTCTATACTCCGCTGCACGGTACCGGTTCCGCCTTTGGCGCCCAGCTCCTTCGCGAAAATGGATATAACGTCTACTCCGTCGATGCACAGATGGTTCCTGATGGTAATTTTTCAACCCTTAAGTCACCCAATCCTGAAGATCCGCACGCTTTTGCTCTTGCCGTCGAACTCGGCCACAAAGTTGGCGCGCAACTTCTCTTAGCCACCGATCCTGATGCCGATCGCGTCGGAAGCGGAATCTTAATCGGCGACAAATATCATTTTTTGAATGGCAACGAAATGGCGGCTATCATGTTTGATTACTTAATCAAATACGGTGTTCGCATTCGCCAGCCTGTCTTTATCTCGACGATCGTGACGAGTGACTTAGTCTTCGAGATGGCCAAGAGAAATAACATTGAGACAATCAGAACCCTAACCGGATTCAAATTTATTTGCGAACAGATTGAATACATCAAGCAGGACCGCAAAGATTTCTTCTTCGGCTGCGAAGAGTCGTATGGTTATCTAATCAGCGATCTGGTCCGTGATAAGGATGCCTTTCAAGCTTGCCTGATGATTGCTGAAATCACCGCTTTTTATCAAAACCGCGATAAGAATTTGCTGATGGTGCTCAACGACATCTATCAAGAGTACGGATTTTATAAAGAAAAACTTTTGAACATTAAATCTCCGGGTATTGACGGAATAAAAAACATCGCAGCATTTATGGACGAGATGCGCCGTGCCAAGTTCAAAAAGTTTGGCGGAGAGAAAATTCTCGTTACCGAAGACTATTTTTCATCTCGAGCCGCATATTGTGACGGCCGTGTAGACAATATCAATCTACCCTCGTCAGATGTTTTAAAATATGTCTTTGAAAATGGCTGGATCGTCTTTCGGCCATCTGGTACGGAGCCGAAATTGAAAGTTTATATCGCGGTCCATAGCGATAGTGATGCCGGCGCCAAAGACTTGCTTGAAAAGACTCAGTCCGCCGTCGAAAAACTCTTAAGCGAAAAAGGATTTTTACAATGAATAAAGACAAACCATCAGTGCAAGTGATTAAGCTTAAGCCCGTTCACCTCGAGAAAATATGGGGCGGTACATGGCTTAAAGAAGAATTCAAATTCAAGACAAAAAGCAAAAATATCGGCGAAAGCTGGCTTATTTCGGCGCATCCCGGCGGCGATTGCCGAATTGTGAATAGCGTTTATAAAGGAAAGACTCTGAGTGAGCTATATTCTTTGCGGCGCGATTTATTCGCCGATGACCCTCATGAAAAATTTCCCCTGCTCGTCAAGTTAATCGACGCTCGCGAGGATTTGAGTGTTCAAGTGCATCCCAATGATGATTATGCTTTGCATAATGAGAATGATGTCGGAAAATCCGAAGCATGGATAATTTTAAATGCTCAGCCGCAAACAAGAATTCAAATCGGCCATCGTGCTAGGAGCCGCGAAGAACTCGAAAAACTCGTTAAAGCGGGAGAATGGAATAAACTGCTAGCTTACCGCAAATGCTCAAAAGGCGAGATCATCAACATCCCTAGCGGAACGATTCACGCCATCTGCGCCGGCACGGCGCTCATCGAAATTCAGCAATCTTCCGATCTCACTTACCGTTTATTTGATTACGATCGCGTCGATAAAGACGGCCGTAAACGCGATCTCCACCTTCAAAAATCGCTTGCGGTGATCGATGTGCCGCACCGCTTTGCAAAACGCATCTTTATGCCGAGAAGAAAAGATTATGAAGCGCTGGCACCGATATTAAAAACCCCTTATTTTCGAATCGGTTCAATGCGAGTTTTCGATTCGTTATTCTTCTATAATTTGCAGCATAAATATTATCTGATAGCCGTCCTTGAAGGCCGCGGAAAAATCGGGAAATTATCCGCTCATAAAGGCGATAGTTTCATCCTGACTTCCGACGCGGTTAAAACGAAATTCCAAGGACAACTTAATCTCATTATTTCGACACTTTAATTAGTTTATTTTATTGGCGAGTAAATATTATTTTTATTATTCTTTTTTGATTTATTTTAATTAAGTAGTTAAGATAGAGATATACAAAGGCTTTATCGGCCATTCTGTCGTCTATTTTTGTACGTTAAGGAGAATTTATGGCAAAAGTAACACTCGAATCAATCGCGACCAAAATGGGAGTTAGCACCGTCGCGGTATTCAAAGCTCTTAACAACCAGAAGGGAGTCAGCGAAAAACTCCGGAAAAAAATAAAAGCTTATGCGAAGTCTGTCGGCTATGTTAACAAGAGTTCAAAAATAGGCATTACCAAAAAGAGGTTTTTATTTTTCATTCGCCAGGATTTTTTCTTGACGCCTTCCGAGCAGTTTTACTCGACTATCTTCTATTTTTTGAGCGCTGAATGCAATGCCGCTAACAGCATTCTGCAAGTCGCTTTTATTGAAGACGATCAAACAATTAATAAAATTAACGGGGTGATTTCCACCTTCAAACCCGATGGCATCTTCTTTGCTGGAGAAGTGGGCGAAAAGATCATTAAAGAATTTGCCGGGCACACCATTCCAACCGTATTTATCGATTATTATTCACCGATATACGCATGCAACTATATTTTTGTTGATAACTATCAAATGTCGTACATGCTGACCAAATATCTGATTCAAAAAGGTCATCGCAATATTGGATTTATCGGTGACATAAGTTCCACCAACTCCATCGCTGACCGATATTTCGGTTATTTGAAAGCCTTAAAAGAAGAAAAGCTCGTCGTTAATCCCTTATGGCACATCAATGATAACATCGAGCGCCGGAAAGAGTTGATTCCACTCCCAGAAACCGAGCATAAGCCGACAGCCTATGTCTGCCACTGCGACTCGGCGGCCCAACGACTTTATGCGATGCTGGCCATGAAGAATTATCGCGTTCCCGATGATGTCTCGGTCGTAAGTTTTGATAACACCAATTTATGTGACAGCTTAATGCCGAAACTGACATCGATTGGGTTGCACAAAGATAGCGCCGCCCGCAAGGCATTTAACGTGATGGCCGAGGCTTTGAAAAATAAGAAAATAAGCGTTGTTCAAGTCAAATCTCATCTCGTTGAGCGCGACTCAGTTAAGACAATAAAATAACAGGTTAATTGTTGTTTATTTGATTAAAAAATAAATTAAACATAGATTAAAAAACGATTAAAATATGTGACGACCTTTGACCTTTCATGCTATAATATTTGCCAAGAGAACCATGATGCGAAAAAATCACCGTCTTTTACTGACTTCCATGTGCGTATTTGCCATTTTAGCAAGCGGGTGCGCATCAGTCAGTTATTTTCCTAAAAATCAAGAGATTGTCAAATCGATTGATAAAGTCGGAAATTTTCCCGATATTCCAAGCGCTTACCGTTACTTTGATTATCGCTCGAAAGCCATAGAGCTCGACAAGGTGCTTTTTTCCTTTGCTGAAAGCGATGAAGTTCGCATATCCGTCTATATTGAGGATGACAGTTCGACATGGAGCCCCCTCGGCTACTGGGTCGACCAATCGCGAGAAACAAACGACTACAATCCTCTTGAGACCGGATATTTGCGCCGCACTTTTGGCTTTCCTTCATATGTCGGCGATAACCGCGTTTCCAGCGCCGGAAGCGAGGCGATGACAACGATTTCTTCTGTCTTGGGATCAAGCTATGCCGGAATTGATAAAGTATGTTAAAACACATTGAAAACCAACAGCAGTTTCAAGAAGGCTTAAAAGAAAGGAAAATCCTCGTCGATTTGCTGAGCGGATTTGAAGACCC
>LSQX01011528.1_pt1 | contig 28117 bp, 21 predicted proteins | sample 654561 | NCBI WGS metagenome assembly LSQX01 (sample SAMN04489861, study PRJNA283612) | anaerobic digester metagenome | isolation source: 4 biogas reactors fed with cattle manure at either 37C or 55C with and... | place: Denmark: Kongens Lyngby | collected 2014
CGGCCTCACCACCCGGAACAGTACCGGAAATGGTTATATTATCTGCATAGGTCAGACGACCCTTGCTGTCAACAGTAAACCGGGGAACCTCATTGCTGCTCCCGTAAGAACCTGCTGTAACACTGGTATTAGATAAAATAAGGGAACCGGTATTGTCAATTGTCGCATCACTGCTCATTGCTACCGAGTTCCACCGTGTACCGTCTGCCACAAGTATATTGTTGTCCGTTGCCGTTGTGGTTCCAAGTGCGGCACCGTTTATGCCTCCAACAGTGACAACTCCCGTACTGCTTATTGTAGCATCGCCGCTGATAGCCGTTGCGGAAGGAACTCCCAAAGAATTACCCAAAATGATACTGGCTGCCGGAAGGGCTTCCAGCTTTGAGAATTCTATACCTGCATCACTGTTTATATCCAAATTGACTATTGAATTGTCCCGTATCTTTTCTGAAGTTACCGACCCGTCACTTATAGTTGTCACACCTGCATTACTGATAGTAACATCGCCGGTCATAAGAACTTCCTGTGCTATATTGTTCTCATCACCAAGGTAGATCATACCGTCTTCAAGAGTATTTATGTTATCTATCTGCAGGGAAAGATTGTTGAGCTGGTCCTGTACATTTCCTGAAAGAGTATTGATATAACCCAGTTCAGTATTGCTGACAGATCCGTCAATAAGCTTGGTGGCATCAATACCTGCGTCGGAACTGATATGTTCATTGACTATGGCGCCGGGACTGATATGTTCGTTCACTATGGCTGCCGGTGCAATGTCATTCCCGTTTATCAATCCTGTAAAAAGCATGCCGGATGCATTGTTATGCACCACCCCGGGTGAATCAAATGCAGGAAGGGTGATAGTGTTGGCGGAATTACCTATGGTGACGGGACCTGCGGAACTGCCTGTTGCAATATTCACCGGGAAATCTGAATTATGGTTCAGGTTTATTGTACCGTCCGAAATTGTTGCCCCCGAATGACCTGTAATCAGACCGGCCGAACTTATTGCCCCTGTTGCGGTGGTATAGATATTTCCTGCCGTAGTAATATGATCTCCCGGATTCGCCGGTGACAGCACATTTTCGTCCCGGTTCCAGTAACCTACTGTTCCGATGACAGGAACACTGGTTGTAAGTCTGCCTGACTGATCCGTGTAAACACCTGCATTGCGGTCAAGTCCACTGAGGGTCAGACCATAGAATTCAGGAGTTGCAGCCTGGTGTATGTCCTGCGGTGTGGAAAGGGTAATCTGTCCGGTAGAATGCGTTACCTCAATACGGTTTACTGTTCCGCTAAGGGTTTTATATTCGTTGGCATCCCCGGCGGCATTCATTCCCATCAATTGGTTTGACAGCCCCCAGGCACCTGAGGCAAATGTTATCCAGCCCGAATCCCAGTACCAGAAGGATTTTGTATCGGTATCATAGACCAGCAGACCGGCTGCCGGTGATGTGCTTCCAAGAGTCAGCCGCTGATCCGTTGTCATACGGGGGGCAAGGAAACCCCTGACAGCCGATCTCAGCTCAAGTATTGCTGAAGGATCCGGCACTATGGTGGTTTCACTGATTCCCACACCCTGACCGCAGAGCCTGGTATTTACGGTTGACAGTATCAATATTAGCATGCATAAGAGTATCCCTGACCGGTTCAGGGTCTGACCACTTTCCCTGTCCCGCTTCATGGGCAGAAAACCTGAAATTTTTCTTTGCATAATATTCATGATATACCTCCTGATTTTTAGGGTATTTGTATTTTAAGATTTGACAAAAGGAAAGAGTACCCGGACGCAGCTGATCCGGGAAAGGGGTGCAGCAGCACATCTGATTTAATTTCAACACTATAAAGACCCGCAGATGCCATCAGGTGAAATAAAAACAATATCTCCGGTTCTTTTCCTGAAATCCCCGGACGATATCTGTATTAAGTAATTAATGCTCCGACTTTCACAATGGAGTTAAACGGATCATATCTTATTATGTTTCTAAAAATTACAGGGTTTTTAAGATTGTAAGATATTATCATGATACTGCCCCGGCGGGTCAGGAGAAAAAAAAAACCGGATGAACATAGTCATCCGGCAATATATCAATGTATTATTTTATCTGTTATGAAGCAGCTTACAGGGCTGCCCTTTTAGCATTCAGATTTTACAGAATAAGCATGGCATCACCATAGGTACCAAACCTGTATTTTTCCGTAACAGCAGTCTTGTATGCATCAAAAAGAAGATCATATCCTGCAAATGCGGCCACCATCATCAGTAATGTCGAATAGGGAAGGTGAAAATTACTGACCATCATATGGGGCACATTAAACTCATAAGGCGGAAAAATAAACTTATTTGTCCATCCGTCGAATGGCTTGAGATATCCGTCGGTAGATACTGAACTTTCCAGGGTCCTGACAACTGTCGTTCCCACTGCACATATCTTCTTCTTGCTGTCTTTGGCTTTATTGACAAGTTCGGCAGTTTCTCCGGGAATAATGATTCTTTCAGAATCAACCTTATGCTTTGTCAGATCTTCAACATCCACGCTCCTGAAATTTCCGAGACCGACATGCAGTGTTATCTCGGCAAAGCCGACACCAATGATCTCAAGTTTCTTCAGCAGCTCCCTGCTGAAATGGAGTCCTGCAGTAGGTGCTGCAACGGCACCTTCATGCTTGGCATAGATCGTCTGGTACCTTTCACTGTCATCCGGTTCAACCGGCCTGTTTATAAATTTGGGAAGAGGTGTTTCGCCCAGATTGTACAGGGTCTGTTTAAACCCCTCATAGCTGCCGTCAAAAAGAAACCTGAGTGTTCTTCCCCTGGATGTGGTATTATCAATTACCTCAGCAACAAGAAGTTCATCCTCTCCAAAATAGAGTTTGTTTCCTATCCTTATTTTACGTGCCGGATCCACAAGCACGTCCCAGAGCCTTTGGTCCCGGTTCAGTTCCCTCAGAAGAAAAACTTCTATCGCAGCACCGGTTTTTTCTTTATTCCCGTGTAATCTTGCAGGAAAAACCTTGGTATTGTTAAAAACAATAACATCGTCTTCAGTGAAATAATCTACTATTTCCTTAAATATTTTGTGCTCGTATTTTCCTGTTTTCCTGTCTACAACGAGCAATCGAGATTCATCCCTGTTATCCTCAGGATACAAAGCAATAAGTTCCTGAGGTAAGTTATACCTGAATTGCGATAATTTCATTTTCCAGCCTGGCATTTATATTAAGAATCCGTTATACGTATAAATTTCAAATTTGTTTCAACTGTTCTAAAATTTTTTCAAATTTTTCTATAGTAAGGGCATCCTGCAGTTTAAATTTACCGATTGAACTTCTTTCCAGTGCTGACAGATAACAGCCACTGTCAAGTGCATAACCCAGATCTCTTGCAAATGCCCTGATATATGTTCCCTTGCTGCAGAGGATTCTGATCAGCGTTTCCGGGATCCCGAAAGAAACAATTTCCGCTTCCCTTATTATAACATTTACAGGTGACAATTCCAAATTTTTTCCACTCCGTGCATATTCATAAGCCCTTTTCCCATTAACCAGCTTTGCCGAATGAAGAGGAGGCACCTGTTTTTGATTTCCGATGAAGCCTCTTAAAACATTTTCAACAATTTCCCGGGTAATATGTTCAACAGGGTAATTTCCGTCAGTTTCCGTTTCCAGGTCAAATGAAGGTGTTGTTTTCCCAAAATACAGGCTTGCATAATATTCCTTGTCCAGTTCACGGTATTCTTCTATCGTCTTTGTTGCCCTGCCGGTACACAGGATCATCAGTCCGGTAGCAAGGGGATCAAGCGTTCCGGCATGTCCCACTTTTAACTTTTTCATTCCGTAAGCCTTCCTGATCATCAGTCTTACTTTGTTTACCAGGTCAAATGATGTCCAGTAAAGAGGTTTGTCAAACAGAAGCACCCTTCCTTCCTGGAAAATATTTTCAAGTCCCGGTTTATCCATATCAGCCAAGCAATATAGCAAGTAATCCGGCAACAACACAATAGACCGAGAATCCTATCAGTTTACTTCTGCGTACCAGTCCTATCATCCAGCGGCATGCAAAATATCCTGAAACGAATGCTGCCAGTGAACCGGCAATGATCGCTGTCGTCCCGGGTCCGGCCATGGTGTTTTCCACCTTGAGCAGCTCAAGGAAATTAGCACCAAGAACAGGTATCAGAACCATCAGAAAGGAGAAACGTGCTATTTCATCCTTCCGGTTTCCAATCATCAGGCCGGTGGCGATGGTAGCACCTGATCTTGAGATACCCGGCACAACAGCCAGTGCCTGTGCCACACCTATGATCAGTGCATCAAGATATCCGATCTGACGTTCCCTTTTTCTTATAAAATGTGCTGCCGCCAGCAGGGCTGCTGTAATAACAAGCATTGACCCCACAAACAAAAGGTTTCCGTCAAACAGGGCTTCAACCTTGTCCTTCATCAGCAAGCCGACAAAGCCAACCGGGATCATTGACACAAAGATCTTCAAAATATATGATGTTTCATCATTCATTCTGAATTTAAAAAAGCCTCTGAGCAGTGAGCCGATTTCTTTCCGGAATACCGCAATGGTACTCAATACTGTTGCACCGTGAACCGCTACGGTAAAATAAAAACTTGACTCAGCATCAACACCGAACAGTACTTTCCCTATTTCAATATGGCCGGAACTGCTTACCGGAAGAAATTCCGTCAGGCCCTGTACAATTCCAAGTATGATTGCTTCTAATAAACTCATGGTCAGTAAAAATATAAATGTCCAAGGAAGTCAGGAACAGGAAATGCCGGGAATGGAATCCGGGAACACCTTGTTTCCGGCCGGGCATTTTTTCACTTTTCCTTTGGTTTTTTCATTATGGCCCAGATCTCGAAAACAAAACCGGCCAGCACTACGACGGGTGCCAGGGTGATACGTCTGAAACTGAATATATCATGACTGAATTCCGAAGGATCTTGCGATTTTCCTCCCAGCATCAGAAGAAATCCGACAACAATTATCAAAAACCCTATTCCCAGAAGTTTATAATTTTCAGGACCAAGAGCAAAATCCGGTTTTTCTTTTTCTTCTTTTTTCGTAGCCATATTATAATCAGTAATAAAGTTTATCCTCAGAAATGCTTAAATAACGGTTTACAGAAAAATATGTTGAAACCATATTTATAATTATTCCTGTCACAATGATAACAAATCCCAGCAATATCAGCAGGAAAGTGTTTTCATAGGTAAACATGAGAAAAAATTCCTTTTCAATCAGGTAAAGCAGTCCCATAAGCAGCAGCATTGCAGTAAGTGCTGCAAGGAATCCATGGAAAGCACTCTGTACAATAAAGGGTTTCCTGATAAATGAGCGCGTTGCACCCACAAGCTGCATGGTCCTGATAAGAAATCTCTTCGAATATATTGAAAGCCGTATTGTATTATTGATGATAGTCAATGCTATAAGAAACAGGAAGAAGCTGATCACCAGGAGAAAAAAGCTTATTTTATTTACATTCTCATTTATAAGATACAGAAGTGATTCCTGGTAATACACTTCCTTTACAAAGGGGTATTCGAGAATATATTTTTCTATTTTCACAACGCTGTCCGGCCTGGTATATTCGGAAACGAGATAGACGTCTATTGATGGCGGCAGAGGGTTTTCGCCAAGGAAACTGATAAAATCCTCTCCCAGCTCTTCCTTCATTTTTGCTGCAGCCTTTTCCTTTGATACGTATTCAGTCGATCTTACATAATCCTTCGCATCAAGATCCTTCTGAAGCAGCCTTATATCGGCTTCTTTCGCATCATCATCGAGCATCACCCAGAAGGAGAGATTCTCACGGAAATAATCTGCCAGACCTTTGGCATTGATAAGTACAAGACCCAGTATTCCCAGCAGAAAAAGGACCAGTGACACGCTGACCACCAGCGTCACATATGAGCTTCTTAACTTTGTTTTCGAAAATTCCCCTACTCCCTTTTTCATATAATAATCAGAGTCAGTATGTTTTATATTATGAACACCACTGTACGGCTTAAATCCCGTAAATGGCGACGCAATTGCAAAGTATTATCTACAAGCTGCTATTCCACTATGGTAATCCATCCGAAATCATCGGGAGCATCACCATTCTGAATTGCAACAAGCCTGTTATACAGATTCATAGTCACCGGACCGGGTTTGCCGTCACTGCAGTATTCATAAACCATATTCTTCTCAGGGTCAACAATTCTGGCAATGGGAGTTATCACTGCTGCCGTTCCGCAGGCACCTGCTTCCGAAAATGTCGACAGCTCACCAACCGGAATGGGTCTTCTTTCAGTCTTCATACCCATTGATGCGGCAATATCGATAAGACTCATGTTTGTTATGGAATTCAGGATTGAATGTGATTTGGGAGTAATGTACTTATCTCCCTTTATTCCATAAAAATTAGCCGGGCCGCATTCATCTATGTATTTCTTCTCTTTGGCGTCAAGGAATATTGCACTCGAATATCCGCCTTCATTGGCGGCCAGCAAAGCACGCAGGCTTGCCGCATAATTTCCTCCCACCTTGAATGTGCCGGTACCAAGCGGGGCAGCCCTGTCGACATCCCGGCATATCATCATATTGACAGGTTTAATACCCTCCCTGAAATAGGGACCTACGGGAGTGACAAATACAATAAAAACATATTCCGATGCGGGCTTTACACCTACTTCAGCACCGCTGCCAAATAACAGGGGCCTGATATACAATGTTGCACCGGTACCATATGGTGGTACAAACTGCCTGTTTTCCAGAATTGCCGTGAAAACCGATTCCCGGAACAGTTCCTCGGGAACTTCAGCCATCTTTATTCCCCCGGCAGAGAGTCTCAGTCTGGCTGCATTTTCCTGCCAGCGAAAAAGTCTTATTTTTCCGTCCCTTCCCGTATATGCCTTCAGGCCTTCAAATGCCTGCTGACCATAATGCAGGCCCGTTGCCGCAATGTGAATATTAAAATATTCGGAATCAGACACTTCAGGCTTACTCCATTTACCATCCCTGTAATAGGACCGAATATTACAGGCGGTCTTCATATAACCGAAATGCAGATTCTTCCAGTCAAAATTTTCCATTGCAGCTCCTTTTAATTTTGGCGTAAAAGTACATTATAAAAATATATATTCGGATTATTATCTCAACAATCCGGCCGGGGAATAAAAATCACCGAGGACGTCTGCCTGATCTTCAAGGGATACCGAACGAAGGATCCTGGCTTTTTCAGTCCTGAATTCATGATCGGCAAGAAGCTTCAGCTGGATCTCCAGCCATTCCTCCCTGGTATAAATTTTCCCGTACTCGGCCTGTTCTTTCAAAAGTTTATCCGTCAACATGATATAATCAACCCTTCCCAGGTAATCGTATCGTGCATCATGTAAAATATCATCAGAACGTGATTCCCGGACATCTCCGCAGGAATTCCTTACAAGTCTTTGTATTTCTTCAATATCCTTTCGTTCAAAACCATGACCCGTCAATATTTCCTCAACCATTCTCACCGAAGATTCGGCATAGCTGTCATATTCAGAATCAGAAATAAATCCTGTGAACAGGAACAAGGCTGCAAGCTTTACTCTCAGAAATTCCTCATCCGCCAGGTTTTCCGCCCTTGAAAGCAGTTCTGTCTGATTGCTTATATTTTTGACCATCTGTGAGTTATGAAAAAACAGGTTTGGAGCAGCCTCATCATCAAACATCTTGATAACAGCATCTTCAATATCAAGAAGTTTTATCATCCGCATTTTCAGCAGGAATTTACTGTTTGGTTTTCCGTTTTCATCCCTCAGTTCAGGCACAATTCCGTTGACGAAATACATATCGATCCCGCCCTTGTATTTAACAGGCATTTTACCCCGGTATTCACATATAAAAAAGTCTTTTACAAATTCGCAGGTGGTTCCGGAGATATTGATCCTTCCTGCCTCACCCGAAGATTCCATTCTGCTTGCCGTATTTACAGTATCGCCCCATATATCATAGGAAAGCTTTTTCTGTCCCACCACTCCCGCCACAACAGTACCGGTGTGAATACCTATTCTGATATCCCACAATTCCATTCCGCCAACCTTTGAGGTTTTTTTCAGACGTAACATATAATCCTGCATTTCAAGTGCTGCCAGGATAACCTCCACGGGATTCGTCCTGTTCTTCTCCGGAATTCCTCCTGCACACATATATGCATCCCCAATGGTTTTTATCTTTTCAATTCCATACTTCCCCACAACAGAGTCGAAATAAAAAAAGAACCTGTCCAGCTCATCAATCAGAAGCTCAGGATTCATTTCCTCAGCCAGTTTGGTAAATCCCTGAATATCTGAAAAGAGTACCGTAACAAAATTATATTTCACCTTGGCAGCCTTGCCTGTTTCCATTATCTCGCTTGCCGTGTTCCTGGGCAAAACATTTGCAAGGAGATTTTCGGTCTTTTCTTTTTCAACTATCAGGTCTTCTGTTCTTTTGCTTATTATCCGTTCAAGCATGTACTGTGTCCGGGCAAAACGCAGGTTCAAAAACGAATAAAGTGTCCAGATCAGAATCCCGGCCAGTATTGCATACATCAGAAAAGCTGCGGGGGACAAATACCAGACAGGCAGTATCCTCAGGTCAGCAAGATGTTCTTCTCCCCCTGCTGATCCAAGATCGGTATACCTTACCCTGAAACTGTACCTTCCGGCAGGCAGATTTGTATACTCCTTGAAGCCGTAAACCGACCACTGACCCCATTGCCTGTCAAAACCCTCAAGCAGGTACATATAAACAAGAGAATCCGATTCCTCAAGCTCAAATCCTATATTGTTGTATTTTTTATTAACAGTTATCACGGGCTTTTCCCTTGTACCGTGGGGAATCAGGATAACAGAATCGCCGTTGAGAATTATCTCCTTCAGCACCGGAGTATTTTCAGTGGTCATGGTAAAACCATCTGAATACAAAACCGGGATAATCAATGAAATAATCAGAATTGTTTTCAGACTTCTGCAGAAACTCATACAAATTACCGGAATATATCTACGTAAATGTACTACTAAATCAAATTCAGTCAAAAGGGAAAACTTAATTTTCAGTATTTTTGAATCCGGATTACTTGAGCTTTTATGGATATCATATTTGCCACAAACAATGAAAACAAGACCAGGGAGATCAGCAATATTCTTGGTGATGGAATTAATTTATTGAGTCTTAACGACTTAGACATCCATGAAGATATTCCCGAGAACGGATCCACCCTTGAAGACAATGCCCTTCAGAAAGCCCGTTATATTTATGAAAAATTCCGCTGTAATGTCTTTGCGGATGATACAGGCCTGGAAATAGATATGTTTGACGGTCTTCCCGGTGTAAAATCTGCACGTTTTGCAGGAGAAAACAAGGATTCTGAAGCAAACATTGACAAGGTACTCCTTATGTTGGGAGATTCGGAAAAAAGAAATGCCAGGTTCAGAACAGTAATTGCACTTATCACCGCAGGAAAGGAATATTTGTTCGAAGGTATTGTTGAAGGCTCTATCACAGGAGAAAGAAGGGGAACAGGGGGATTCGGATATGATGCGGTATTCATTCCCCGGGGTGAATCCAGAACTTTCGCGGAAATGCCTCTTGATGAAAAGAATAAGATTTCCCACAGGGCCAGGGCATTTGAAAAGTTAAAGACATTTCTGAACAGCCGGGTCCGCAGCCCGGGGAAAGATGCAGAATAGATTCAGAATAAAGGAACACTGCCTGATGCGACATGTATTGATACTGACATACCTGATCCTGCTGCCTGCGGGTTTATTCTCTCAGAAACCGCCGGGGACATGGAGTGATCATCTTGTTTACACCAGGATAGAGGATCTGGCCCTGGGTTCGGGGGAAGTATTTGCTTCAACAGGGTCATCGCTGTTGATATACGACAGGAAGTATGACGAGCTGCGCAAATTAACCAGGATCAGCGGTCTCTCCGAAACGGAGATCAGCACCATTGCCTGGTCGGAAGAAAGCAAGACCCTGGTTATTGCCTATTTAAGTACCGGCCTGGACCTGCTCAGGGATAACACCATATACCATATTCCGGATATAAGCAACAAATACATCCCGGGGAAAAAGACTATCAACAGGATAAGGACCAGGGGGAAGTATGCATATCTGGCCTGCAGTTTTGGCATAGTGGTCGTCGACCTTGTTAAAAAGGAAATATCCGACACATGGAAACCGGGCGATCTTTTCCGGACTGCGGAAGTCCGGGATATTTCATTCGGGGACGGGGATAAAATTTTTGCCGCAACTGACATAGGATTGTATTATGCAGCCATTTCCTCCGGGGGATTGTCATATCCGGGAAACTGGTCCCCTGAAAACAGGCTTCCATATCCGGAAGGAAGCTATAATGCGGTTCTTTTCTCCGGCGGAAAGTTGTATGCCAACAGGTCCGGAGAATATTTTGAAGGGGATTCACTCTATGTAATCGATTCATCAGGCACATTATTCTCCTATGAGCCGGGCGTGTTCAACAGTTCAGTTGAAGCAGCTGACGGCGGATTCACGGTTGCCTCATCCGGCATGATACGCTGTTATTCCGGTGAGGGACAGCTGATCAGGACAATAAACAGCTATCCCTGGGGATCACCCGATATCTCAATGGCAGCGGCTGACCGGGATTTATGGATAGCAGACAGGTCTTCCGGACTGGTCCGTTTCAGAAATATGAATGAAGCCTCTGCCCTGACACTTCCGGGACCTTTCTCCAATGATGCGATCAGCATCAATGCACACAACGGAAAAACAATAATATGCGGGGGAGGTGTGGATGCATCATGGAACAACCTGTGGAAACCGTTCAGCCTGTCGGTATTTGAAAACAACTCCTGGAAGCTGATCACCTCCGCTCCCAACAACGATGCCATGCGGGTCGTCTTTAATCCGGCAGACAGGAATCATTTCTTTGTATCCACATGGGGAACGGGACTGCTGGAATACCGGAACAATGAGCTGATCAATAATTATACTGATCTCAACTCGCCCCTTCAGAATATAATACCCGGGAAACCCTTTGTAAGGATATGCGGAATGGCCTTTGACAAAAGAGGTTATCTCTGGCTTGCACAGCCGGAGGTCCCCAGTACCCTGAAGGCACTGAAGCCTGACGGAACCTGGATAGTTAATCCGGCACCGGCAGATGTCTATACCGTGGGAGATCTCATCATCACCAGGACGGGACATAAGTGGCTGCTTCTCCCGCGGGGCTTCGGACTTTTCCTTCTGGACGACAATGATACACCTGAAATATTCAGTGATGATATTCACAAAAAAATACTGGTAACAGATTCGGAAAACAGGACTTATCCCCTGGCTTTTTCAATTGCCGAGGATCTGGATGGTAATATATGGATAGGCACAGACCAGGGACCGGTTGTATATTACAGTCCGGAAAGGATTTTCAGAAATGATCTGAAAGCCTACCGTATCAGGATCCCCCGCAGCGATGGTTCCGGCCTGGCAGATTATTTGCTTGGTACCGAAACAGTTACTGCAATAGCTGTTGACGGTGCCAACAGAAAATGGCTCGGGACTTCCGGTTCCGGAGTCTATCTTGTTTCGGCTGACGGAACAACAGAAATTTTAAACTTCAATGAATCAAACAGTCCCCTCCTCTCAAATTCAATACTCAGTATAAGTATCGACGACAAGACGGGCGATGTCTGGTTTGCCACCTCCAGGGGAATACAATCTTTCCGCGGTGATGCAACTTCCGGATCTGATGACTTTACTGATATTTTTGCCTTTCCGAACCCGGTAAGGGAGGACTTTCAGGGGAACCTGACAATTTCGGGACTGATGAAGGATACCAGGGTAAGCATAACCGATATAAGCGGAAACCTTGTATATAAAACTGTTTCCGATGGCGGAACAGCGTCGTGGGATCTGAGAACCTACAATGGCAGACGTGTGGCAACAGGCGTGTACCTGATCTTTTGTGCATCGGATGACGGAAGCCGGTCAGAAGTGATAAAGGTTCTGGTGATTAACTGACAGTCGGCAGCAGAAAAATTTCCCGTGATTAACCGGTGTCCATCAGCTGATAAGGCTTTTTATCCTTTTTATCTGCTGTTGTTTGTTGACTTCCCTGAGCTTTCTTGCAGTCCTGGTGAAATACTGGTGTCCGGAAATAAATTTTACCTGGAGCTTGTTCCATTCATTCAGGGAGCCCATCTTATTCTGTGCCTTCAGTTCTTCAAAAAGAGAATTGGATACGGGAATAAAGTCGCTTCGCCCCAGATAATCGAGATCCGAATCACAGATTATCTCTTCCAGCAGGCTGGAGGGTGCCGGAGGAAGCCTGGTCGACATTATCAGGGAACATACAAGTTCGATCTGATCAGGGGTGTAATCATATTCCGGGAGCATTTCCCTGGCTATCAGTGTTCCCTGATATTCATGCTCCTCATAGGAGACCGTATGTCCTGTATCATGAAACAATGCAGCCGTTTTCAGGATCAGGATCTCTTCATCGGAACAGCCTTCTGCCAGCCCTATAAGCTCAACTTCAGTAACAACATCAACGGTATGTTTTACATTGTGGTAATAAAGGTGAGAGGGGAGCTCCCTTTCAAGCCTGTCGAGAACTGTTTCCTGGATATCGGTAAAACGGATCAGTCCGAATTTTATTCTGAATGCATCATTCGGGACAGCCCCCCTGCCATCGGCAGAGAATTCATTTTTAAGTCCTTTTACCCTGTAAACCTGGAGATCACCCTGGTATTTAACCGGAAGCTTACCAAAATATTCACAGTCAAAAAATTCCTTTACAAGCTCATAGGTCATTACCGATATCAGTATCAGTCCCTTTTCCGATATCTTTTCAAGGCGGCTTGCCGAGTTGACCGTATCTCCCTTAATATCGTAACGGATTTTCTTTTTGCCTTTTACAGCGGCATTAACCGGACCGGTATGAATGCCTACTTTAAATTTCCACTGCTTCCTGCCATCCGGACGCTTACGTGATTCGTAATCCGACAAAAATGTCCTCATTTCCAGTGCAGCCATGACCACATCGACCGGGTTTGTAATATTTTTCACCGGGATACCGCCAGCACACATAAAAGTATCCCCTATGGTCTTTATCTTTTCAATCTTGTACTTCAGTGCTATCCGGTCAAATTCATACAGTATCTCATCCAGTTCATCCATCACTGAGGCGGAATCGCCTTGCTCTGACAGAATGGAATCAGTATGAATATCCGAGAACAGTACGGTCACCATGTCAAATTTCAGTGACCTTTCTGTCACGGATGACATCTTTTCCTTACTTGTCCTGCCGGAAATTAATTTTTCATTTCCGGCTTTAAGCTTTTCATTTTCAACGGAAAGATTTTCAACTTTTTTATGCAGTACTTTCAGTTGTTCCTCCAGCTCCTTGTTTTGCCTCACGAGCCGGGCAATCCTTTTTACAAGTTCCTCATTATTTTTAGTAACCATCAGACAGCAGGTTGAATGGCAAATATAATAAATCCGTCTTCACTATTCAATAGCGGTAATCAGCAAATTGTTTTAATTTTGAACAGACAAAATGTCCGATGATTGAATCAACAAAAGCAATAGTCCTCCATCAGATCAGATATTCCGATTCGAGTATCATTATCCGTATTTTCACCAGTAAGTTCGGAAGGATATCCTGTATGGTCAGGGGCATGGGAAACAGGAAGGCAGGAAGGAACAAGGTTCTTTTTCAGCCCATGTCTGTCCTGGATCTCTCATTAAGCTACAAGGAATCAAGGAGTATACAGACGATAAGGGATTTTTCACCATCCTATACCCCTGCTGCCATCTGGTCAGATATAAGAAAATGTACTGTATCCATTTTCCTGGGAGAGGTTCTTACCTCGGTCCTCCGTGAAGAGAGTCCCAATGAGCCCTTGTTCAGGTTTATTGAAAATTCAATCAGATATTTCGACGAATGCAGTGAAGACAATGCCAATTTTCACCTGGTATTCATGGCACGGCTTACAGCATTCCTGGGTTTTGAACCCTCGGGAAGGATTTTCACCGGCAGCGGATATTTTGACATGCTTAACGGGAAATTTGTTAATCACCCTCCTGCACACAGGCATTTCGCTGATCCTGAAATATCCGCAATCCTGTCAGAACTATTTACTTCCTCCCCGGAGGAGGCAAACAAAATAGCTCTTAACGGATCAATGAGAAACGCAATTCTTGATACCCTGGTAAATTATTTTTCGCTTCACCTTCCGGGAATAAAAAAAATAAATTCCCTGGAAGTCCTGCGGCAAGTTTATATCTGATTCAGGATTTTTAATGAATTTGACTATCTTTATTACCTGACCTTTTTCCATGATGCCGTACATATCAACAATATTCAATTCGGTTAACTCCAGTCGCCTTAAACAGATAGACCATTTTAAGGAATATCCTGCCGACACACAGGGCAAGGTCTTTTCCCGGCTTGTCGAAACGGCTTCAGAGACTGAATGGGGAAGGAAATATGATTACTCATCCCTGGACTCGCCAAAAGAGTTCAGTAAAAGGGTACCGCTGCAGACATATGAGGATCTCCAGCCCTATATTGACAGAATAGGGAACGGCGAAGCGGATCTTTTATGGCCCGGAAAAATCAAATGGTTTGCCAAATCGTCAGGGACAACTTCCTCGAAGAGCAAGTTCATACCCATGAGCCGTGAATCACTTTATGAAACGCAGTACCGGGCGGTAAAGGATCTCCTGGCTATTTATATCAGGAACAATCCCCGGACCCGTATCTTTCCGGGAAAATCACTTACCCTCGGAGGAAGTCACCGTATCGATCAGTTTGGAAGCAGGGCATTATGCGGTGACCTTTCAGCAATCATGATAGAGAACACTCCCCTTTATGCAGAAATTGTCAGAACTCCCAACAAAAAAATAGCCCTTACCGATGATTTCGAGAAAAAGCTGGAACTGATAACAAAGGCAACTGTCAACAGGAATGTCACCAGTTTCTCGGGTACCCCCTCATGGTATCTGAGCCTGATAAAATATATACTCTCCTACACGGGAAAATCAAACCTTCTCGAGGTATGGCCCAACCTTGAAGTTTTTTTTCACGGCGGCATCAACTTCAATCCCTACCGCGAAACCTATAATCAGCTCATTCCCGGCGGCCGCATGCAGTACATGGAAACATATAATGCATCGGAAGGATTCTTTGCCATTCAGGAGGATCCGGCATCAGCAGACATGCTTCTGATGCTCGATTACGGTATATACTATGAATTTATTCCGGCAGACAGGTTCAGGTATCCCGATCCTCCGGCATACAATATTGCCGGGGTGGAAAAAGGAATTAACTATGTAATGGTCATTTCAACCAGCAGCGGCCTGTGGAGATATATCATGGGCGACACTGTTGTTTTTACCTCCCTGAATCCTCACCGCATCCGCATCACGGGCAGGACAAAATATTTTATAAACGCTTTTGGTGAGGAAGTCATAAAGGAGAATGCGGAAGAGGCACTGAGCAGGGCCTGTTTACTTACAGGTGCCGTCATTTCAGAATATACTGCAGGGCCGGTTTATATGGGAACCTCATCAAGGGGTTCTCATGAGTGGATCATAGAGTTTGAAAAGAGACCCTCGGATATCGGCCTTTTTGCCAACATACTGGATGAAACCCTCAAATCAGTCAATTCAGACTACGAGGCAAAGCGCTACAAGGATATAAACCTGGTAATGCCGGTGATAAGATGCGTTCCCTCCGGTACCTTTCATAAATGGATGAAATCGAAGAACAAACTTGGCGGGCAGAACAAGGTACCCCGCCTGTCCAACGGAAGAGAATATATTGAAGAGCTATATAAATTTCTGTAATCATATATTTTTAATATTTTTATACGTCAAAAAAGTCAATTATGCACATTGCCATCGCGGGAAATATAGGATCAGGAAAGACCACACTGGCAGGCTTGCTTGCAAAGCATTACGGATGGAGCCCGCATTATGAAAACGCTGATGATAATCCCTATCTCAACGATTTCTATGAAGATATGCTCAGGTGGTCATTCAATCTGCAGATCTATTTCCTTAATTCCCGTTTCAGCCAGATCATTCAGATAAAGAAATCGGACAAGACGATTGTCCAGGACAGAACTATCTATGAGGATGCACAGATTTTTGCACCCAACCTTCATTCCATGGGTCTCATGTCAACACGTGACTTTGAAAACTATTCATCCCTTTTTCAAATGATGAGCTCACTTATTGAGCCGCCCGACCTGTTGCTTTATCTCAGGGCATCAGTTCCGACGCTGGTCAGCCAGATCCAGAAAAGAGGCCGTGAATATGAAAGTTCCATCAGGATTGATTACCTGAAAAGGCTCAATGAGAGATATGAGGCATGGGTTGAAACATATGATCTCGGGAAAATGCTCATCATAGAAGCTGATCACTATGAATTTCCGACCAACAAGGACCATCTGAGCGAAGTGATCGACAAGATCAACGCTGAACTGCATGGCCTGTTCTGAACACCGCCACGACCTGTTCCGAATACCGCCATGACCTGCTCCGAATAGCGGCACGACCTGTTCCGAATAGCGGCACGATCTGTTCTGAATAGCGGCCAGTTCCGGCTCTTCTTATTCTGAATCAGCATCCTTTTCTGCCGGCGTAAGAGCGGCCTTAACGTAATGTGTTGTATTAAGGTATTTTCCTGCGATCTTCCTGATGGTTCTTGCATCTATTGAATTTACAAAATCCCTGTATTCATTAAATGACAGAATTTTATTTCCGTTAAGAAAATGACTCTGAAGGTATGACATCCAGAAACTGTTTTCCTTCATCCGGGTTTCACGCTGACGGATCATCGTCTCTTTTACCTTGTTCAGATCGCTTTCTGAAGGACCTTCCGCTATTATGCTGTTCATTTCATTGATTACGGTAGCTGTCAGACTGTCAATCTTTTCCGGATCACAGCCCCATGTTGCGGTTATTGAATATTCAGGTTTCGGATACTTTGAAGCCGAACCGCTGACTGACACTCCGTAAACACCTCCCTGGTCCTCACGCATTGACTCCCTGCATTTTATCGAAAGTATTTCCATCAGCATCGAAAAACCCTGCCTGTCAACAGGCTTCCACTTAAAATCACCTTTCCATACCATTGCCACCAGACTCTGGGGTTCGGAATTTTCAGGCAGTTCAATCTCCACCAGTCCTTCGGGAAACCCGGGTGTCATATCCCTCCATTTTTCTTTTCCCCTCACCGAAGGCAGTCCTCCGATATATCTTTCAAGAACCGGTATCACTTCATTTACATCAAAATTCCCAACCATTATATAAGTAAAATCTCCGGCATTGGCGAAGCGTTCCCGGAAAATACTCATCATCCTGCCGTAGTCTGCCTGATCAAGCTGAGCATCGCTGGGTACATTGATAACCCTCGGTGAATTTTTGCTTATGACCTTTGACAGGGTGTCTGCAAACCTCACTCTCGGTATCGCCTTCATGGGCCCGATCATATTCTTCATCCTTGACATATATGAACTGTATGCATCATCGTCCCTGCGTATCGCGGTAAAATAGAGATAGTTCAGCTGCAAAAGCGTTTCCAGGTCCCGTGGTGAACAGCTGCCGCTGAAGCCTTCACGAAGCTCATTGATAAAGGGTGTGAGCTTTGCCGTATTTCCCGAAAGAAGCTTCTGCAGGCCGGTAAGGTCATAGTCACCCAGACCGCTTTGTGTTACTACCGTCGCAGCAAGCGTTGCCGACATTACTTCCTGATCGGGATAAAGCGATATACCGCCGGGACTGAAAGCAGTAAGAAGTATTTCATCGTTGCTGAAATCCGTAGGCATCAGGATCATCCTGGTGCCATTGCCAAACTTCAGCTCCGTAAAATTAAACAAGGTATTTTCTGTTCTTTTTGTCACAGCGGAAGGAAGGGGTATTACACTGAGGAGCGGAGCATCGGCCACGCTGTCAACATAAGCCTCAACTTCCAGTGATGCGGCAGATTTTATCATCCCTGCTATTTCCTCCTCTGAAGGAATTGCCAGACCTTCCTTTTCCTGTGCCGTCAGAAGGGCTATTATATCTTTTTCACCTATCCATTCGCGGCCCATTCCGTTGATCTCTTCAAGTCCGATACCCGGCAGCATTTCCCTGACAAGTTCGTATTCCTTCTGATAACCCGGTATGGATTCCCCTGTTAAATAATTACGTATAAACTCACTGGCATATACTGCTGATTCTGTTTTGTCAGCCTCCTTTGCCACCTGTTCATAATATGACAATATATTCTTCTTCTCCCTTTCCAGCTCGGAGTCAGTGAAACCATGGCGCCGTACTTTTTCATTTTCCGCAAGGATGACCTCAATGCTTTCCCTCAGCTGATTTTCCTTTGCGCTGGCATAAACGGAATAAACATCCACTGAACGACCGATGAATGATCCGTATCCGGACCCTGCATACAGGAAGGGTGCCTCAGGCTTACGGGTAAGTTCCCGCAGCCGTGCATTGAACATACTGTTAAACAATGACCTCATCTGGCTGCGGCGGTAGTCGTTGTATGTGACAGATTCAGCCGCGGGCTGTTTGAACATGATCTGTATATCATAACCCGATGCTTCCCTGTCTGTTACCACACTAATAAGAGGCTCGTCGTTCCCGGGCACTGAATATTCCGGCCTGGGCTTTGCATCCACGGCTGCAGGTATTTTGCCAAAATGTTCAATGACCTTCTCCTCCGCCATTTTTGTGTCAATATCACCAACAATCACAACTGCCATCAGATCGGGGCGGTACCAGGTTTTATAAAAAGCACGGAGGCTGTCATAGGGACAGGATTTTACTATATCCATTTTGCCTATCGGCAGCCTCTCGGCATATTTCGACCCTTTCAGCAGAACAGGTATGTATTTCTGCATCATCCGTTCATCAGCACCCAGTCCCAGTCTCCATTCCTCAACAATAACCCCTCTCTCCTTGTCTATCTCCTCCTCTTCCATGCTCACCTGATGAGCCCAGTCTTCGAGTATCCGGAAGCCGGCATCTATGGTTTCCGCCTTGTCTGTCGGCACCTTAAGCATGTATACGGTCTCATCAAAGCTGGTATAGGCATTTATCTCTTCCCCGAATTTCATGCCCATCCCCTCAAGCATGTCAATGATCCTGTTGCTGGGAAAGTTTTTCGTTCCGTTAAAACACATATGCTCAACAAAATGTGCAAGCCCCTGCTGATCATCTGTTTCACAGACAGAACCAACATTGACGGCCAGTCTCATTTCCATCCTTTGCTCAGGTCTTTTATTATACTTGATATAATATACAAGCCCGTTGTCCAGTCTGCCGGTAACAAGTCCGGAATCGGGCGGAATGGGACTGTCAGGATCGTAAACCCGGCCGGGGATAAAATCCTGGCTGAAAGCCGGATAATAAGCCAGGAGAGCAACTGCGATAATCAGCCGTAATGTTTTCATTTCTTCTCTTATTTAATGGTAAATGTAGTATTTATGACGAATTAATCCACCTTTCCGGTTTAAAAATCAGAATGAAAATACAGCTCCTTTCCATGTCCTGGTACAAGGCCGTTTCATTTCAGAATTTTTATCGGGAGTATGTGATAATTAAGCAATATTAATTATTAACTTGCGATTCATTACACGAAATATCAGAATTATGGCCTCGACAAGAAGAAGTTTTATAAAGACTGCATCAGTACTTGCAGCAGGTTCTGTGATCTCCCCCGAGTTGTATGCCGGAGCCGCAAAAAATGTTGCGCCATCAGATAAAATAAGGCTTGCCCTTATAGGCGGAAACAGTATGGGGTGGAGCAATCTCAGCTCATTTCTGAAAAATCCGGAAGCTGAATGTGTGGCAATGTGCGATATTGACCGGAATGTGCTTAACAGGCGCACTGATGAAATCATCAAAATGGGCCACCCCCGGCCGAAGCTCTATGTCGATTATCGGAATATGCTGGAAAACAAAGACATAGATCTTGTAATTATCGGAACTCCCGATCACTGGCACTGTCTTATGTTCTGTGATGCCCTGGAAGCAGGCAAACATGTTTATGTTGAAAAACCCGTGGGAAATTCCATTGCCGAGATCAACATAATGCAGAATGCCGTCAGGAAACACGGAAAAATTGTACAGGTTGGCCAATGGCAAAGAAGTCAGCCGCATTTTGTTGATGCTATTAATTATCTGAAATCCGGTAAGCTCGGACGTATCAGGGCTACCAAGGCATGGTCCTTTGTAGACTGGAAAGGGGCAGTCCCCAGGGTTCCGGATTCGCCGGCCCCGGCCGGTGTCGATTACGACAGATGGCTCGGCCCTGCACCCAAAAGACCTTTTAACGCAAACCGTTTTCACCAGTCGTGGCGCTGGTTCTGGGAATATGCAGGCGGTCTGATGACAGACTGGGGCGTGCATCTCATTGACTATATCCTGTATGGAATGAATAAGTCGGTTCCCGTATCGGTAATGGCCACTGGAGGAAAATATGCCTTTCCCGATGATGCAATGGTAACACCTGATACCATGACAGCCGTTTATGACTTCGGGGATTTCACCATGTCGTGGGAACAAACGATAGGTATAGGACTGGGTAACTGGAAACGGCCGCATGGAATGGCATATACCGGTGAGAACGGAACACTTGTCCTTGATCGCAGCGGCTGGGAAGTGTTTCCGGAAAAAGAAAGAACAGAGGCAGTTCCCCTTCAGAAAAATGTGGGATCAGGTCTCGATCTCCACACACGCAACCATCTCGACTGTATAAAGAACAACACACCGCAGAAGCTTAATGCCGGTATCAGTATCGGCCGTGATGTGGCATTGGTGGCACAGATGGGAAACATAGCCTTCCGTACGGGTGAAAAGGTATTCTGGGATGACAGGAGACAGACTTTTACCACAAAAACAGCAAACAATCTGATAACACCAAAATACCATAACGGTTATACCCTTCCGAAATATTAAAAGAAAGGAATAATATTTTTATTCTTTTACGGGCCGCCTTACTTTGCATTTCCCGGGCCACCTGTACTTGCGGGGCATCACATGCAAGGTATTCATTATCCCATCCCTCTGACCGCAGGACTTTTACAGACCATTACCATCACGGAATTGTGGCAGGATTTACTGACCGGCTCCGGTTTATTTTGTAATATATTCCAGGTTATCGTCCAGGGGCGTCATCTTCGGCATCAGAAGATGCACAAAGCCAAGTATTGCCAGGTATGAGAACCCGGCGATCACAAATGCCCAGAAATAACCGGTATTGCCGGCCTTGTCCAGAACAGAGCCCAAAGCAATATCAGCCACTATTGAAACGGCCACACCAACCATTTTACCTATTCCTATAACAGAAGCCGTTGCCTTTTTCGGAAAAACATCCGGTACAAGTGTATAGCTGTTGATTGACCATGACTGATGTCCGAATGCTCCTATTCCGATTACAAAGATGGCAAGCCACTTGCTGGCTATCATGGGAACGAGGGCTACCGGCAAAATAATGATGGCATTGACCAGGAGGGTGATTTTCCGTGATTTATTTATCGACCAGCCCTTTCTTATCAGTGCACCCGAAGCCAGTCCGCCAAGCAGGCTTCCTGCATCGGCCATAATAAAAATCACCAGGAAGGGCAGTCCTACATTTTTTATATCCACTCCGAACTGGGAGAAAAGGAATTTTGCTCCCCAGAAAAGATAGAACCACCATACGGCATCGGTAACCGTTGTCAGTGCAAAGGCCCAGGTCTCCCTCCGGGGGAAAGTCCTGATCCAGGGTATTCTTTCATCAGATTCCGGTTCCGAATCAATGTTAATATAGTCAAGTTCGGCTTTTGACAGTTTCGGATGAAACTCGGGCTTATGATATGTCTTCCACCACAACCACACCCATATTGCACTCAGCACTCCGGTAAACAGGAATGGTATCTGCCAGCGGTGACCTTCAACACTGACAATGGCACCCACAATGAAGGGAGCAAGAATGGCCCCGACACTTGTTGATGCATCAAATATACCGGTGGCGAAAGCCCTGTCCCGTTTCGGAAACCACTCTGCCACGGTCTTTATTGCTGCCGGAAAGTTTCCCGATTCTCCAAAACCGAGACCAAACCTTGCAGCCATGAAGCCCACCAGGCTGAAAGCCGGTTTTATTGCTGCATGCAGCATGCCGAAAACACTCCATATGGCTATTGACATTGTATAGCCAATCTTTGTTCCGAGCCTGTCGATAAGACCGCCCATAAAAAGTAATCCTATACCATAGGCAATCTTGAAGGATACAGTTATTGCCGCATAATCCTTGTTTGACCAGTCAAACAACTGCTGCAGCGTGGGAGCCATTACCCCGATAATACTCCGGTCAAAATAGTTGATGGTGGTTGCCATAAAAACCAGGGCAAGTATACGGTACCGGTAATGACCAATCTTTGCGGACTGTTCTGTCATGAAAAAGTTATAAGGTTATCAGCTATAAAAATAATTAATTATCGGCACAAAGAAAACCGGTTCAGAAATTGACATTCTTCATTATCAGATAATATAAGATGTCTCCTCACGGCTTATGTTTTCCACGACCGGTCCGCTGTAATGTACCGGAACGGCGACATAAAAACTCAAACTACCCTGCCGGGATTAAGTTTCCAACGACCGGTCCGCTGTAATGTACCGGAACAGCGACATAAAAACTCAAACTGCCCTGCCCGGATTAAGCTTCCCACGACCGGTCCGCGGTAATATACCGGAACGGCAGCGGGGAAAGAGCTATTCTGCTCTGAAAAACTGATATCTTGTAACTCAGCAGAGTCTGTTACGGTACCCGAAAAAAAACCTATCTGTGAAATGCCGCGGAAATAAATCCCAGCACTTCAGGCAGAGCCTCTCTCCAGTACTGCCAGGTATGTCCGCCGTCCCTTACCCTGTATTCATGAGGTATCTCCTTTTTACGCATGGCAATATGCATCAGTGAATTTCCTTCAAACAGAAAATCATCATCCCCGCAATCGATATACCATCTTACTGCAGTTCTCTGATCATCAGGCATATTCTCAATAAGATACAATGCATTATGCTGATTAAGATAGTTGCTGACCTGTTCCGTTGTAAGACCGGCGGTGTCAGCTGCTGACAATCTTGCCCTGTCTGAGCTGCCTGTACGCACCGAAGCACTCAGCGGACATGCTGCAGCAAACATTTCCGGATGATGGAGTGCATACAGGAAACTACCTCCTCCGCCCATTGATAAACCGGCAACAGCCCGGAACTGCTTTTCTGCCCGGATCCTGTAGGTTTTTTCAATAAAGGGTATGAATTCCCTGAAGAAAAAATCCTCATATTGAAAATCTCCCTTCATGGAATTGAAATATCCCCTGCGGCCGGCACTGGCATCAGGCATTACGATGATCATGGGGGTTGATTTCCCCTCATTGATTGCCTTGTCGGTAATATGCATCACTTCGCCGAACTGAACCCATCCCGTCTGATCATCACCTCCTCCGTGAAGAAGGTAGAGAACCGGATAGCTGCGTTCCGAACTTTCATAATCCGGAGGAAGGTAAACGGCATATTTACGGTCCATCTTCAGTATCTGACTTTTCATTGAAAGATTGTCAAAGACCCTGCCGGACTGACCGGTCACCAGGACCGGAAAAGCGGCAGTCACCAGTAAAAAAGAGATGATTTTTTTCATTTTCCGCTGACTATTTTGTTTATTCAATAATATTGAATTAATGGCATGATTCAAAGTAAAAACATCAAAATGTAATATCCTTTGGAATGCTAAAAAGAGTAGTAATTTTGCAGATAGGGAAAGGCAAGCTATATAAAGGCTCTCCTGATATTCTATAACTAATATAAATTCTTATGAAAACGAAAATTCTGACCCTGGCTATTTTACTTTTTTCTGTCGGTTCACTTCAGGCACAGCAGAATGACTGCAAGGTTCTCCTTGAAAGTATCTCGGGAACTTACACCGGCAAATGCAGAAAGGGCCTGGCTCACGGGAAGGGTACTGCCCAGGGTATTGATTACTACAAAGGTTCCTTCGTCAGAGGATTGCCCTCAGGTAAAGGTCTTTACAGATGGGAAGACGGATCATACTATGATGGGGAATGGAAAAACGGAAAAAAAGACGGCAAGGGGAAACTTGTTCAGAACAGTACGGAAACAACCGGATTCTGGAAAAACGACGAATATATTGGCAAGGAAATTATTTCGCCCTATAAAGTTACACGCAATTTGAATGTGGCACGGTCCACCTTTAAAAAATCAGGTGCAATAGAAGGGTTAAGGATTTTATTCCAGCAGGCCGGCTCTGAAAATGTTGCCATTGAGGATCTGTCAATTGCCTCATCCAGTGGTTCCGAATACCGCTCCGGCAAAATGTATGGTATCCAGAATGTTTTTTTCCCCCTGGATGTCAAGATTCATTATTTTACATGGAACAAGATGCGGACGGGAAAGATTGAAGTAGTCTTTGAATTTACTATAAATGAACCCGGTGCATGGGAGTTAACACTTAATAACTGATTTTTGAAGGGCTTGCTCCCCAGGCAGGGATCGAACCTGCGACCTACGGATTAACAGTCCGCCGCTCTAACCGTCTGAGCTACTGAGGAATTTTTGCTGACTGCCATTTTTTGTCAGCGCTCCAAAAATAAGGGCTTTTAGTGAATTTAACAATATCTTTAAGCAAATTTTTAATTATGAAGAAAATCCTTGGTATCGGCAATGCTCTTGTCGATATAATGACTCTTATAAATGATGATGATATTCTCGTTAAATTTTCACTCCCCAAAGGAAGCATGCAGCTTGTAGATGGATCAGAATCACACAGAATAAAATCCGGGACAGACAATTTTCAAAAAATACTTACTCCGGGAGGCTCCGTTGCAAATACTGTTCACGGACTGGCAATGCTGGGTGCTGAAGCCGGATTCATAGGTTCAGTAGGCAAAGATGAAACAGGAGATATTTTTGAAAACGAAATGAGAAAGGCAGGTGTGATGACCTTCCTGTCGAGGCATGACTCCCCCACCGGGACAGCGGTTGCCCTTGTTTCACAAGACCATGAAAGAACATTTGCCACTCATCTGGGAGCAGCTGTGGAATTTGATGACAAAGACCTTGATCCTGACATATTCAGGGCTTACGGCATTCTTTATATTGAAGGTTACCTGATAAATAATTTCCGGCTGGTAGAGAGCGCCTGCAGCATGGCCCGCAAGCAGAACATGACAATTGCCCTTGATCTGGCAAGCTATAATGTTGTTGAAAATTATCTGAATGAATTCAGGGCAATAGTAAGGGATTATATTGATATCCTCTTTGCCAATGAGGATGAGGCCAGGGTATTTACAGGACTTGATACCGGGGATGCACTTGCGGAAATGGCGAGGCACACATTAATCTCGGTTGTAAAGACAGGTGCGGCCGGGTCGTTGCTCATGAAAAATGATGAATTTGTCAAAGTGGATCCCCTTCCCGTAAATTGTGTTGACACCACAGGCGCAGGTGATCTTTATGCCAGCGGCTTCCTGTATGGCTTTGCACAAAATCTCGGACTTGAAAAATGCGGTGTCCTCGGATCCGTAATGGCAGGAAATGTTATAGAAACAGTAGGTGCAAAAATCCCTGACGAAAAATGGCCTTCAATAAAAAAATACGTTTCAGTCCTGTCCGCTGAAAACTCCCGTGAAGAAAAATAAACCGGCTTTCCCTGTCTTGTTCTTCCCTTCATACCTTTTCATCACTTCCGTCCAGGTAGTAATGATTATACCATTTTCCTCAAAATATTTTTTCACCACCGGATCGGAAAACAGCTGTGCCTCCCACACACGCTGCTGCCATGAACCGGTTATTGTTTTAAGATTGTCCGTTTCAACCGAAGGGTGGAATATGATTTCCGTAAGTCCGGGTTTAAGCGAAGATACCAGTGCAAAGAAATTGTCCCGTTTATTTTCATATGAACTGCCATCCGGAACAGCGGAAAAATTATCCAGTTTTGGAAGATCATACTGATTCAGGAGATCAATCACTTCCTGTGATATCGGATAACCCTGCCTTCTGAAATTTTCAATTATTTCGGGATCAGCGGTCTCCAGTGCATTTGCCGGCAGCTTATATTCCCTGGCCAGGCTGAGAAAAACTTTGAGATAATCGACTGATCCGTATAAAGTTCCCATATGTGTATCAATATGTGTCGGCCTGAATCCCATTGACAGAACTTTATCTATCTGGGCCCTCAGTTCCGTTTCAACTTCAGCAGCGGAAGCATGCATCAGAACATCAGGTACATTACGCCACATCATACCATCGGGATCCGTCAGTCCGGGAACTTCTGCAGTATCTGCAACAGGTCCCCAGCGCCAGGTCTCCCATTCACTGGTAAGTGTCGCATGTATCCCGATATCAGGTGAGTCCTGTGTTTTGGCCCATTCTATCAGCTCCCCGGAATAGGCACAAGGTACCATTACAGCAGCTGAACGAATGTCTCCCGACTCAAAATAATTCATTACTGCTGTATTGGCTTCGCCACACATTCCTGCATCGTCACAGTGAAGAAGAAGTACTCTGGATCCTTTTGGAAATCCCAGCTTTTCTGCATTGTTTTCGGGATGTGAGTTTCCGCATGCAGTAAAAAAAAGGAGGAAGGCCGCCAATAATATTGCCGGCAGATTAAGTGGTGAACATTTTTGTAATATCATATCTTTTGAAATTAAGGTAAATCTTAAACAGGATATAATGCTTAACTCCTTTAATAACCCTTAATTGTATCCATTTTACAGACAAAGATATATACGCCGGAAAGGATATCAAAACATATTTTCCCGCAAAATCATATTCTTTCAGTTACTGAGCCGGAATACAGGATTCATTCATCGCTGCCTCAAGCTAATGGCTGGCGATTATAAACCCCATAGTGGACTTTCACCCCCTGGTTATTTATCATGCACGGCACACATAAAAAAGGGGCAGTGAATACCAGCCCCTTAAAATATAATATAGAGGAAAGATTTATTTTTTCAGCAGATCGCGTATCTCTGTCAGAAGTGTTTCCTCCTTGCTGGGCTTGGGAGGTGATGCAGGAGCTTCTTCCTCTTGCTTCTTGAGTGCATTCATTCCCTTAATAAGCATGAATACTGCAATTGCAATGATCAGAAAATCGATTGTCACCTGTATAAAATTTCCATAGTTCCAGGTTACCGCCGGTTCCAGCTCTGTAGCTGCCTTCATAACCAGTTTCAGGTCGGTGAAATTAACCCCGCCCAGGAGCAATCCGATAGGGGGCATGATTATGTCATTCACCACCGAGGAAACGATTTTGCCAAATGCAGCACCAATGATTATACCGACAGCCATGTCGACGACATTGCCCCGCATTGCAAATGCTTTGAATTCATCAATTAGTTTCATAATTACGGGTTTAAGTTAATTGTTAAAATTAAAATTTATAAGAAAATCCTACTCCGAATATCTCCTTGAACTGTACCAGTGAACCCACCGACTTTTCTTCATCAGCAACCTTTATCTTTATATCGTCATCATAAAGCAGGTGTGTGTTGAAGCTTACAGAGATATATTTGTTAATTTTCAGACCGATCAGTGTTTCCCAGCTGACATCCACATTCTGGGGGTTATGTGCATAATTGGAAAAGAGGTCCAGCTTTGTGGTAAAAGAAACATTCTTTAAAAATTCACTGGTAAAATCTGATTTTGAATAAATAGCTCTCAGATATCCCCCTATTTCACTCCTTGATTTTTCACCCGGTTTTACACCGAAAGCTCCTGCTGCAGACAGGTCATCATCTGTGACAAAAGTAAATTTTGCAGTCAGGGGCGCAATAAATGCACTGAAATAAGCATCAGGCTTATAATCCAGTCCAAGGGCTGTAAGAAGATATGCCGGCGCAAAGAGATTTGAAATTTTTGTTTTCTCCTCACCATCATACTTGTAACCCGGCTGCATTTGCGTCTTAAAGTTCACCAGACCTGCATAATACAGGTTTTTAAGTGCCTGTCTTCCGTATTTTGAAAGAAAATCAATCTTGTCATCAGTCTTCTTATAACCCTCGTCACCCTGTTTGAGAAGCCCGTAGCCAAGATCCAGGGAATTATCCC